>Ga0255338_1000695_pt1 | contig 88172 bp, 79 predicted proteins | sample MeOH1_35cm_T4_19_FD_203715 | JGI IMG/M metagenome (GOLD analysis project Ga0255338, IMG submission 203715) | Sandy soil microbial communities from University of British Columbia, Vancouver, Canada - MeOH1_35cm_T4_195 | ecosystem: Engineered > Artificial ecosystem > Sand microcosm > Unclassified ... | reverse complement strand
CTTTTTGAGATGATATTCATCAAAAGAAAAAATGATATTATTCAGTCAAAATTACATAATCGAAGAACGTGCTCATCACTTTACGTTTACGACAATTTCACTATAAAATGTTTCATAATTCAATAATTTTACGTTCAATTAAGTTGTCGTTTTCCCTGTTAAGCTACCTATCAATGCAAAAATTAATATTCTTTATGCATACTTCACTTGACAGTTTTGTTGCAAGTTAAAATATTTAACTTATTTTTAAGACAGATTAAAACATTTTCATATATGTCAGATCAAAGCAGTATCGATGAGATTTTCTTTAAATTCTTAATGCAATATAAATTTGATGAAAAATCTCTTGATTATTCAATAATTGAGAAGCATAAGACCGCCCTACAGGCATTGTCGGAGATAAGCAATTCAGGAATTAGTGTTTTCGACATATGTAAACGAGAAGTGGTGTTTTACTCTTCGAATTTTGGAAGGTTGCTGGGATATTCTCCTGTGGATTATGAAAGGGCTGGTCAGATATTTTTTGCAGATAAGATTCATCCTGATGATAAATTAAAATTAAGTTTACTTGCAGTTTCTTCCCTAAAATTATTCAACTCCTTTTCTACTGATGAAAAACTGAATCACAAAATGATCCAGGAGTATAGAATGCTAAATTCCGATAACAAATATGTACGGCTTATCGAGCAATATCAAATGATTGAGCTTGATAATAAAGGACAAATTTGGTTGATGATGGGTGTAGTTGACGTTTCTCCTAATCAAGAAGAGTATAATGGAATAAAAAGTCAGTTATTGAATTTTAGGACTGGTAAGATTGTTCCCATAGAGCCGGCTCCCAAAGCCCAAATTGAATTAACAAAACGAGAAATCGAGATTTTAAAACTTGTAAAAGAAGGTCTGCTTAGTAAAGAAATATCTAATAAACTCTCGATAAGCCTACATACTGTAAATACTCATCGTCAAAGATTCTTGGCTAAATTGGGCGCAAATAATTCTCTTGAAGCGCTAATGTTTGCAACGAAGTTTGGGCTTATTGACTAGAATAATGATTAATCAGTATTGTATGAAATTGGGGTTAGATGGAGATTTGTACCATCAAACAAACCCAATAAATTATGATACGGAAAATTATTATTTCAAGCCTTGTGTTTCTAACAACACAAGTGTTAGCCCAGCCCACACAAACTATCCGTGGGACTGTGGTGGATAATGCGTCAAACGCTCGTTTACCATTTGCAACAGTAATCTTACTTAACACAAAACCTCTAATCGGGGCAACGGCAGACACTGCTGGGAATTTTACAATTCCGGGTGTACCTGTAGGAAGGTATGATTTGCAAGTTTCGCTTATCGGTTATGAGCCGACTATTTTGCGAGAAATATCAATCAATTCTGCAAAACAAACAATCTTAGCAATTCAGTTGAAGGAAAGTGCTTCATCTCTTAACGAAATTGTGATCAAACCAAATGTAAACAAAGAACAACCTCTTAATTCAATGACAACAGTAAGCGGCAGAATGTTTAGTGTAGAAGAGGCCAAACGGTATGCCGGAGGCTTTGATGATCCGGCTCGATTAGCCTCTTCATTTGCAGGAGTAGCGAGTAATACTGGCGATAATGGAATAACTGTACGCGGCAATGCACCTAAGTCTTTACAATGGAAAATGGAGGGAATTGAGATACCTAATCCCAATCACTTTGGCGACTTAAACTCTTTTGGAGGAGGTGTATTTACTGCATTGAGTAGTCAAATGCTCGCAAACTCCGATTTTTTCACTGGTGCATTTCCAGCTGAATACAATAATGCACTATCCGGTGTTTTCGATATGAATATGAGAACAGGAAATAATCAAAAGCGAGAAAGTACGTTTCAATTAGGTCTCGTAGGTATAGACGCATCATCAGAAGGGCCATTTAAAAAGGGAGGAGACGCATCGTATCTCTTTAATTATAGATATTCGACGCTTGCCTTATTAGGCCCCGTTCTGCCATCAAATGCAAGTAGTTTAAAATTTCAGGATTTCTCATTTAAGTTAAATTTCCCTACACAAAAGGCTGGCGTGTTTTCTGTTTGGGGTATAGGCCTTGCAGACAAGGCCGGGGCTAAGGCGAAATTAGACAGTACAAAATGGTTTTACAAATCTGACAAGCAAACAGATGATATTAGTTTGTATATGGGAGCAGCAGGGATAAGCCATAAATACATTTTTAAGAACAGAATGTATATTAAAACCACACTAGCTGCTACAACTAATGGAGTGAATTGGACAACTCAAAAGCTTGATCAAGAAATGTCATTACAGCCACAGAGCAAAATTGCGAATACAAATTCGAATTTCGTTCTATCCTCATTCGTAAACAAAAAGGTTAGCGCAAGACATACCAATAAAACTGGAATTTTAGTTACGGGTATGATGTATGATTTACTTTTAAATAGCAAACAATCATTGGATAGTCCGCCGGTGGATATTGTGAAAGCAAAAGGGTTCAGCACTTTGATTTCAGGCTACAGCAGCTCTTCGATTGATTTAACAGAGAAACTGAAAATGAATGTGGGAGTTAACGCCCAGTTCTTTACATTGAATAATCATTATACTGTAGAACCAAGAATCGGCTTACGCCAACAAATGGGTAAAAAGCAATCTATTGGTTTCGCATATGGTTTACATAGTAGATTAGAAAAATTGAATTACTACTTAAACAATTCCTTATCAACAGGCGAAGTTGCGGTGAATAAAAATCTTGATTTTACAAAAGCTCACCATTTAGTTCTTAGCTATGATTTGGGAATTAGTGACCTGATCCGTTTACGTGTTGAGCCATATTACCAAAAATTATTTTCTGTCCCTGTTGTTTCGGGAAGTTCTTATTCTTTCATCAATCTCAAAAATGATATGTTTTTTTCGGAAAAATTACAGAATACCGGCGAGGGAAGTAATTATGGTCTGGATGTTACATTTGAAAAATATCTTTCCGATGGGTTCTATTATTTACTGACAACATCAATTTTTAATTCTGAATATAAAGGTGGCGACGGAATTTGGCGTAGCACTAGATTCAATAAGAACTATGTCGTTAATTTTTTAATCGGAAAAGAATGGCCGGTTGGTAAGAATAAACAAAATGTTCTTAGCGTTAATACTCGTCTTTGCTACCAAGGAGGATCGCGCTACACCCCAATTAACTATTCTGCTTCTTTACTTGCAAAAGATGTAGTTTATGATGAAAGCAATGCCTATAAAATGCAAGGTGATCCAACATTAAACGTTCATTTCACCGCAAGCTATAAGGTAAACAAAAAACATAGTTCCCGTGAATTGGCACTCAAGATAGTTAATGTGACCGGTCAGCCTGACTTTAATGGATTCAAGTATAATACAATCACTAATAAAGTTGAAAAGGATCTGTCGTCAGTAATTATTCCAAACATAAGTTATAAGATAGAATTTTAATAGTTCAGAAACACACAAATTGAAGCAAATATAATTAATTTTACAGGAAATTATACCGATTGGTATATTATGAGTACATTTGTTTTAGATTTTAATCCTATCCATTGGACAGGAATTAGCTGATGGCTGTGATAACATTGTTTCTTACTTAGTTTAAACATTCAAAATACATGAAAAGAGTTGTAGCCCAATCTAGGAATGTAACGTATGCTATGAGTAACATCTTTGGTTTTGGTGGTCACATCGCAAGTTCAATATTTAAAAAAATTCATTCCTTAATTAAAAATTAACATAATGATTCCTCAAACATATATAATTGAATACAAACGCACCCCTATTGGTAAATACGGTGGGATGTTAAGTGCCATTCGCCCAGATGATTTAGCAGCTAAGTCAATCAAAAGTGTTTTAGAACATCAACCAACTTTGGATGTAACATTGGTTGATGATGTGATTTTTGGCTGTGCAAATCAAGCCGGAGAAGATAATAGAAATGTTGCACGCTTTGCTTCATTATTGGCTGGTCTACCAATCGAGGTACCTGGAGTGACCACTAATCGTTTGTGTGCATCAGGTATGCAAGCGATTATTGATAGCTATGCTCGAATCAGTTCTGGCTTAGCAGATGTATTAATAGCTGGTGGTGTCGAAAGTATGAGCAGAGCACCCTATGTTATGCCTAAACCTTCAAAGGCTTTTGATCGCAATCTAGAATTGTCAGACACGTCTCTTGGTTGGCGATTCATAAATCCAGCTTTTACTAAAATCTATCAGCCATTCTCAATGGGCGAAACAGCAGAAAATATTGCGAATCGCTGGAATATATCACGAGAAAGTCAGGATGAATTTTCTCTTAACTCCCATCAAAAATATATTACGTCACATGCCAAAGGTATTTTTAATGAAGAACTAATAAATATTTTTGAAGAGCACAATACTATTTTAAGAGATGAAAATCCTCGCAATGATACTTCTCTTCAAAAATTAGCGCAGCTAAAACCTGCATTTGTTTCTAATGGTTCTATAACTGCTGGTAACTCTTCTGGCTTAAATGATGGTGCTGCTGCCATGTTATTGGCATCAGATAAATTCACACAGCAACATAACTTAAATCCAATGGCTAAAATAGTTTCTGCAACAATCGTTGGTGTTCATCCCGACATTATGGGAACAGGCCCTATACCAGCTGTTCAAAAACTATTAAAACAAGTCAATCTATCCATTAGTGATATTGACTTATTTGAAATCAACGAAGCATATGCAGTGCAAGTGTTACATTGTATAAGTGAACTAAATATTAATCCTTCAAAAGTAAATATCAATGGAGGAGCTATTGCCATTGGCCACCCATTAGGTTGTTCTGGCACACGCATAATTGGGCATTTGGCATTACAACTTAAACGCTTAAATAAAAGATATGGCATAGCTACAATGTGTGTGGGAATTGGTCAAGGTACAGCCGTATTAATAGAAAATATTAACCTGTAAAAAAATAAAAATGAAAGAAGTATTTATAATATCAGCAAAACGCACACCTATCGGTGGCTTTTTAGGCAATCTCTCGGGGGCGAGTGCCACCGAGCTGGGTTCAATAGCAATAAAAAATGCTTACGAGACAGCAGGTATTAATCCAGTCGAAATTGATTCTGTTTACATGGGCAATGTTTTATCAGCCAACTTAGGTCAGTCTCCCGCACGGCAGGCATCTAAGTTTGCGGGTATTCCTGATGAGGTTGATTGCACCACTGTCAACAAAGTTTGTGCTTCAGGTATGAAAGCTGCTATTATTGGGGCTCAGCAAATCCAACTAGGACTAGAGCATTTGGTTATTGTAGGTGGTATGGAAAGCATGAGCAATACACCGCACTACGCCATGTTTCGCAGACAAACCAAATTAGGTAACGAAACTTTTATTGATGGTCTTTTAAAAGATGGTTTAACTGATGTGTACAATGGTTTTCACATGGGCAATGCTGCCGAAATGTGCGTAAAGAAATTTAATTTATCGAGAGAAGAACAAGATGTTTTTGCACTTGCTTCTTATGAAAAAGCAACTAAAGCCTCTAGCCGAGGGAAATTTAAAAATGAAATCATTCCTTTTAAAGTAGTTCAGAAATTTGGCGAAACTATATTCGATATTGATGAAGATATTTCAAAGATTATTCCCGAAAAAGTTTCTAAACTCAAACCTACATTTCAAAACGATGGAACAATAACACCAGCAAATGCTAGTAACCTAAACGATGGTGCAGCTGCACTTTTGTTAGCTTCAAAAGAAGCTGTTGAAAAGCACAACTTAAAACCATTGGCTAAAATTATTGGTTATGCCGATGCAGCTATGGAGCCTGAATGGTTTACTATAGCACCTGCCGAAGCAATTAAGAAAGCTTTAAGCATAGCCAGGCTTTCTTTAAGTGATATTGATTTCTTTGAGATCAACGAAGCTTACGCTGCTGTTGTTTTAGCAAATCAAAAGATACTTGGCATTGATGTCAGCAAAGTAAATGTATATGGCGGTGCAGTAGCAATGGGACATCCGCTAGGGGCATCAGGCGCTCGTATCATATGTACATTGACTTCTGTTTTAAACCAAGAAGGTGGTAAATACGGAATTGCAGCCATTTGCAATGGCGGTGGCGGTGCTTCTGCAATAATTATCGAAAATATTAATTTCAAATAGTATATGGTCAAACACCTAAAACAATAACAATGAACAAAACACCTTCATCCAATTATAAAGTACGCTTTAATGATTGTGATATGTTCGGGCATTTAAATAATGCCCGCTATCTTGACTACATGATTAATGCACGTCAGGATCATTTAAAGGAAACATACAATTTCGATTACAATAGTTATTACAAAAAAAACCTTGGTTGGGTAATAGGCTATCACGAAATTCAGTATTTAAAACCTGCATTCTTTGATGAAACTATCACTATTCAATCATCTCTTTTAAATGCTGATAATGAATCGCTACACGTAGAGGTACTGATGATGAATGAAACCAAAACTCATCTTAAAGCTATTTTAAGATCTAAACTTACTCTTATCAACCTTAAAACAGGTCGTAAAGAACAACATAACACTGAATTACTCGAATGGGCAAAATCTCTAATAATAGAAGATGTAAATACTCATGCTCCTATTGGCGATAGAATCAAACAGATCTTAATCGAACTAAAACAAAATAGCAATTTAAATTAACGCAAATAAAATATTTATGGAATCATTAAAGCAATTAATTAAAAGGGATATTCTAAGGCTTAAAAGAGAAATCGCATTGTATAACAATGAAGATGCAATTTGGCTTGTCAATGCCAACATTACAAATTCTGCCGGAAATCTTTGTTTACATTTAATTGGGAACCTAAATGCCTACCTAGGGGTTGGGTTAGCGGGAACAAGCTACATCAGGAAACGAGATCTGGAATTTTCTTTAAAAGGTATTCCTAAAGCTCAGTTAATCAATAGTATTGATGAGACAATTTTAGTAGTTGAAAGTGCACTAAACAAAGTAACAGGAGAACAAGCTAATAATGATTTTCCAATTGTGATTTGGGACAAACCAACTCGAATGATGTATACGCTTGTTCAACTCTCTACTCATTTAAATTATCATCTCGGGCAAATTAATTATCATAGGCGACTACTAGATAAGTCTTGAAGATAATAAAGTGGCAAGCAAAATTTCAAAATAATAATTGGTCTTGGTTTCAGTATTGATGCGCGCATAAGTTAACTGTGCTATTTCGCCATGGCGTTCTTATCGTCTGTGTAGATTATTTCGTTCTCTTTTTTATGATCAAGTCCTATTTTGGGTTGCGGCCAATTCAAACTTTCGTAGTAGTTCCAAGTTTCTCTGACGCTTTGGTCAAAAGGTGTTAGGTCAATGTCAAAATCTTTTCTTAGTTGGTCATTATTTATTATCAATGGGGTATTAAACCATAGCGGAATATCTTGTCCTGATTTAATACCTTTGTTTATCAGGTCAGTAGAGGAAATGGTGATTGTCTGTGCGAATTGGTCAATGGATTTTATCACTGCTTTTAGCGGTAATGGTTCATGGGTAGTTGCATTGTATACAGTAGAATGGTTTTGAATGCTTATTGATTTTATAATGATATCGACTAAGTCACTTACGTATGTAAGAGTTATTTTGTCCGTCCCATTGTCAGGCAGAATAATAGGAAGTTGATTATGGGCCTTATAAAGCCAATAGTAGAAGCGGTCGGTCGGGTCATATTTCCCGTAAACGAGAGATGGTCGTAATATTATCTTGTCTAGCCATTTCGCTTTTTGAAGAATTCTTTCACATTCCGCTTTTCGGTTTCCATACGTGGCTATTGACTTGTCTGTTCTTTCGGACAATTCACAATGATGAATTTCGAAGTTTTCCTTAATTGGTTCTGTCAGTTGGGAATCTAGTTGATACGCGGAAATGGTTGAAATGAATATGTACCGATCCACTCGTCCCTTTAAAATGCTTAATAGAAATTCTAAAGAGTTAGGATAATAGCATGACAGGTCAATTACGCAATCCCAATTTTTGCCTGTCAATATATTGATGTCGTTTGTTTCCCTATCTCCTTTTATTTTTTTTATATTCTGGAACAAGTTAGCTTGGGTCTGTTGTCTATTGAAAAGTGTTATCTCATACTCACCACCCCCTTTGAGTCGCTCTACAAGATTACGTCCAATGAATTGTGTCCCCCCGAGTATGAGTAGTTTTTTCATAGTTTTTAACTTTTGTTGGAATATATTTCATTCCAGTTGTCTTTTTTTGGCTTGCTAATAGCGCTTTGCTGATTTAACTGGTTTTTTGTTTTCCTGGTATTAAATGTCTGTTGCTATTTTTGGTTTTAAAGTCCTATAGTCTAAATTTGATTAATTTATATTTCAACTATAGTTTCTGCCATTATTTTACCTTTTCCACCGGCCATAATTTTTGAAATTGCACCATTCTCAAAGGTTAATTCTACTTTAATTAAACTCGGTGAGGGAGATTTCATAAACCAACCTTGTTGTATATAATAAGTATCTTTTAATAGTTTACACTTTTCATTCAGATAGCATGCTAGTGGTCCGGCAGCCATTCCGGTTCCAGCCTCTTCTTCAATACCATACCTGGGTGCAAACATTCTTGCGTTTGCATCTCGCTTCCCATTTTCTGTTTGATGACAAAAAACATAATATCCAATTAAGTCAAATTCTTCACTGATTTGTTTTATTAAGCCCAAATCAGGTTCAATTTGTTTTAAAGTGACTTCATCTTTAACAGGAATAATAAGAAAGGAATTCCCCGTATTGACAACTGATACAGGATGATTTTCAATCAAGTCCTTTTTTTCTATACCTAATGATCTCAATATGATTTCAATTCGGTTACTCACATCTGTATATTTTGGTGCTCTTTGTTCCATGAATGCTATACCATCATTTAGAACAATTTCCCTAACACCATCAATGGTTTCCTTTGAGGAATACTTGTTCTTAATTAATTCTTTTTGTGATAAATAAGAGAATGTAGCGATTGTAGCATGTCCGCAATGTGCTATTTGGCGATTCGGAGTAAAAAAATCGAGCTTATATTCTGCAATTTTGGATTTTGAAACAAATGCAGTTTCTGATAAACCCACTTTGGCTGCTATCTTAAGTTTTTCATCTCTAGTTAAGTTGTCTGCATTTAGCACAACACCAGCAGGATTTCCTCCTTTGCCATTATCAATAAACGCGTTAATAATCTGAACTGCTATACTTTTCATTTTTGCTGATTTGAAATTATTGTTTTAATTTATATTATTTAATATTCGGCACTGAAGTAACAAATACATTTCAATTAGCAATGCATATTAATATAAAATTCTCCCTCAAATACAATAATTGCCTCGCCGTAAATCAGTACTTTGTCCCCAAGCAGCTCAGTAATCATCGTGCCAGTTCTCATGGAAGATTGAAAAGCTTTTAATTTGTTTTTCTTCAGTATTGTTGCCCAATATTTTGTTAGGAATGTTTGTACGCCGCCTGTTACAGGATCTTCGTTTGTCCCTGCCCAAGGCCAAAAATACCGGTAATGAAAATCAAAATGAGGGTTATTAGATTGGGCCGTTACCAAAACACCATTGATACCACTATATGAATTTATTAAAGCTAGAAAATTAGGTTTTAAATTGGCCAATTCAGCTGGGTCGTTTATTTCAATTAATATGATTTTATTCTTTGGGCTATAGCGTGTATCCACTATACTGCCTATGCCAAGGGCATCTGTGACAGCTTTGGGAACCTCGATCTCTTCTGTTTCGTAAACAGGAAATTGCATCACGATCTTGCCATCAGCCTCTTGAACGTTTAATTCAACGTTTTCGTAATTGATAAATTTAAGATGCTTCAGCGTTGTAGTTTCAAAGATGATTTTGGAAGCGGCTAGAGTGGCATGTCCGCATAACGGAATTTCCTTTTTGGGTGTATAAAAACGAATGCTGTAAGTATTGTTTGAAATTTCTTTAATAAAAGCAGTCTCTGAAAAGCCAATTTCAGTCGCAATGCTTTGCATCAAGGTATTGTCTAATGTGCCTTCAACAATACAAACCGCAGCAGGATTTCCTTTGAAATGTTCTTTAGTAAAAGAGTCTACAAAGTAAGTTTTCATTTTATACGTTTGTGTTTATTTATATCCTTAAAATATTGATGGTAATATTATTTTGATTTTGTTTCTAATATATACCGACCGGTATATAATATCGTAAATTTTTTTACATTTTTAATTCTTTAATCATTTTTTCAAGGAAGCTCATTGTTGCATTTAACTCAGTTGTCTTACCAGTTACCTTTGCTTGCATGACAGATCCTTCGATAAGAGACATTAATATTGCAGCAAATTCTGGAGCATTGACACTAGCTTTGATTTCCTTATTTTCGATACCAATAGTTATATGCCTTATAATTGACGTTTTCCATAATTTGAGAGCATTAGCTGCCCTTTCTCTTAGCATTGGATGCGTGTCATCCGCTTCTGTTGATGTATTTAATACAGGGCAACCTGCTTTTAGAAAAGGTAATTTCAGAAAGTTTCTATATGTTTCAGGATAAACTAATAGTTTATCAATCGCATTGGTTCGCTCTTCAATTTTTAATTTAATATATGATGCAACTGTGCTGAAGTTATGATCGAACACCGCTAAAGCTAAGTCATCTTTATTTTCAAAATTACCATAGACACTTCCTTTGGTTAAGCCAGTAGCACTCATAATATCACTCATGGAAGTGCCGGCATAACCCTTTGCATTAAAAACTGGAGCTGTTTTTTCGATTATGAATTGTTTTGTACGTTCGGCTTTTGACAACATTTGTATGATATTTGATTTTACAAATATAGGAATAATATACCAAACGGTATATATTATTTAGTGTATGAAAAAGTTTATTTCGCATTAAATTCCAGCTTTGATAGCATCTATCAAAGCATTTTTTGTGGGTATTGAATATTTTTTGTGGTTGCTGGTTATTCTAGCAATAAGTGCTAATCTTCCGGCCGCCAAATGATCCCAGGGCTTTTTACTGGTCTTTTTGCGGAAGATATCATAAGGAACAACGGGGCGGTCGCTGAGTTCCTTAATAAGTTTGTGGTTGTAGTTAAGTAGGAGTTCGCTCCATTTTTCCATCAACTGTACCCGGCGACCTAATGCCTCCAGATTGGCCAACAGCCTGTGAGCGATCATTTCGAGGTCTTCTTTCAAATCGGAACCCTTCCATTGGGTCTAAGTACCGTACACATTTTGAAACATGCAAGCAAATCTCAGATATAAAGCTATTAATCAAACGTCCTGACGGCTATCCGTCAAAAACACCGAAAAAGCGGTTTTTTGGACTAAATTCCCATAAAAGCCTTCAGTTTCCTGATCCGGTTGAAGTCCTCAAGGAAGTTAGAGAAATCCCACCCACCGGGTACAAAACAGAAAGCGCTTGAGTTTCAGGCGCTTTTTTGTTGGTGTCCCTCTCTCAAAGAACTGAAAACATCTCCAGATAAGGTTGATCCAGATTCGGGGCCCGAATGAGATTTATCCTGATTCCTTTATTATTTCTTATTTTTATAATCGTTATAAAACTGCCCGCATAATTTAACTTCACAACATGTTTCAAAAATTGATTGTTATTCTTATTTCGTATAATGCTTTAGTCTCTTCAAACACATTTTTTCCAGTACTATAAAAAGGTTATAAATGATGCAAGGACCGCAAAATATTGAAACTCAGGAAGAGCTTATCCGCAAGAATCAGGACATGATAATGCTCAGTGATATCGGGCAGAAAATTACTTCATGCCTCAACGTTTCAGATATCAATGAGATCATATATAATTCTCTTGTTAAGATCATTAAACTTGATGGTTTTGGTATAGGGGTTTATTATCCTGAGAATAATACCATCACCTTTCCCGGATATATTGAAGAAGGTAAAAAGTATAAAGAGTCTGTATATAACGTGGATGATCCAAATAGACTCGCTCCAGTGTGTTTTAACCAAGGAATAGAAATTAACATCAGCGATTTTTCAACTGAATACATAAAGTTTTTTAGTAAAAATTCATCTCCCATTTTAGGACGCAGCATGCAGTCTATCATTTATCTTCCTTTAACTGTGAATGCAAAAAAGGTGGGAGTTATAACTATTCAGGGTTTCGAAAAGAACATGTTCAGTGATTATCATCTCAATATTCTCAGGAACATAGGTATTTATGGCGCCATCGCCATAGAGAACGCGTATTTGTATCATCAGATGGAAAAAGAAGTTGAAGCGCGAACTCTTGAAGTGGTAAACCAGAAAAATATTATTGAGACAAAGCAAATAGAAATTATTGATAGTATCAATTACGCAAAACGTATTCAATGCGCGCTGCTTGCCAGTCCTGATCTCTTGAAACAAAACCTCGGAGAATATTTTATTCTGTACAAACCAAAAGATATTGTAAGTGGTGATTTTTACTGGGCCACTGAAGCAGAGCGTAGCTCGCTTCAGGGCCCCGGCCACATTCAACATTCACCATTAAACACTAAACATTTTTACTTGGCTGTTTGCGACAGCACCGGTCATGGCGTGCCCGGAGCATTTATGAGTTTACTGAACATCAGTTTTTTGAATGAGGCGATTACCGAAAAAAACATTTTTGATCCGGGCGAAATACTCAATTATGTGAGAGAGAAGCTTATTGCACATTTTTCATCTGAAAGCAGCATGGATGGAATGGACGGGACATTGATTTGTTTAAACAGGGCTGAAAGGAAATTAATATACGCCTCAGCTAATAATAAGCCAGTATTGATTAGAAACGGAGCTATTTGTGAACTCGTTGCTGATAAAATGCCAATTGGAAAGGGAGTGAAAAACGATTTATTCCATACCTATGAAATAGAACTACAAAAGGGTGATATAATGTATTTTTACACGGATGGTTTTGCCGATCAGTTTGGAGGTGTTAAAGGAAAAAAATTTAAATACAAGCAATTAAATGAAGTTCTATTAAAGATTGCTCCTGAATCAATGGATGAGCAGCAAAAAATTCTTGAGAACACTTTTGAAAGATGGAGAGGAAATCTGGAGCAGGTAGATGATGTGTTACTAATGGGATGCAGATTTTAAACTTCCATCAAATAAAATTTTGAATAAGGCATAACGATTTACTCCTTTAATAAATACTCAGGCAGCCTTGACTTTTTTGGCACTTTTTGTGTCAAGACAAAAAGTAACGCGAAAAGTTTCTCCCTTTGAGGTCAACCGTAGCCCTGTTTCTTTAGTCGGCCTCATAGAATTTGTCGTTAAAAACTGCTTTGTTCTTTAAAAAGAACTATCAATAACGTTGATCGTCATCGCGAGTAGCTCCTGTTGCACGAAAGCGACGAAGCGATCTTTACGGATACATTGTTAAAGATTACTTCGGCTTTCATTGAGCATTTAGTCCGAAAGCCTTGGATGACGATTCTGTATCGGAAGCCAATTTATAAGTTACGGCCTCAAGCCTCTTGTATCCTTTTGTCACTCTGAGCGGAGTCGAAGCGTGCATGATTATTGGAGTTTTGTAGAGCCTCACTAGTTTTGTGTCAAGACAAAAAGTAACGCGAAAAGTTTCTCCCTTTGAGGTCAACCATAGCCCTGTGCCTTTAGCCGGCCTCATAAAATTTTGCGTAATAAATCGAGCATTATCAAACGCGTTGGCTGGCGCGAAGATGATTTTTGTATCTCGCGCAGCGCTTAAAATCATCGGCTTGATAATGCGTGGATTTTAGCAAAAGTTTATGAAGCCTTGACTTTTTTGGTACTTTTTGTGTCAAGACAAAAAGTAACGCGAAAAGTTTCTCCCTTTGAGGTCAAACCATAGCCCTGTGTCTTTAGTCGGCCTCATAAAATTTTGCGTAATAAATCGAGCATTATCAAACGCGTTGGCTTGTGCGAAGATGATTTTTGTATCTCGCGTAGCGCTTAAAATCATCGGCTTGATGATGCGTGGATTTTAGCAAAATTATATGAAGCCTTGTCCCGATAGCTATCAGGATTGGTACTTTTTGTGTCAAGACAAAAAGTAACGCGAATTTAAATCGCACAACCCTCTAAAAAGCCACATCAATTCACCCCAATCACCTTCATACAGTTATTCTTTCCGTTATTCAACTCATACATTACCCCGCCAATCTCCTGCATAAATGTTACCTGCAGCACAAACACATCCGTTCCCTGTATCGTCGGCAACCCCAAAGGCGTTAGTGTTACATTCACCGGCGCAGAGTTTTTTGCAACATTCACCGCGTTGCTTTCATTAAACTCCTTCGCGCCACTTGTAAAATTTACTCTGGCCCAGCCTCCCTTAATAACCGCGTACGTGGCCCCCTGCGGAAACTTTATGTCACGCGACGCATCCACATTCCCTAATTGTATCACACCTGTATTGGTAGTTACACTGTAAGTTTTAGTAAGCACCTGCCCTAATGGGGCTGCAATATTAAACTCCAGGGTCTTTAGCAGCTCCTTTGCCTGCGCGGTGTTTATGCCGCTTGCAACAGTGCGCCCTCCTCTCACGTTAATAGTGTCCAGTTCTTTTATGGTATACATTAACTTGTTTAACCTGGCGGTTAATCTCGCGTCGCGTGAGTTGTTATTCAAACTCACTGTAGCTTGCTTTAGCAGGCTTCCGCATTTCACACAGGCACCAAACTCGCTAAAATTCTCCCGAGTTCTCTCATAAACAGGGTCAGTAAAAATCTTCTTCGCATCCGGACCTCCTTTGCCCTTGGCTATATATCCGTCCTGAGTCCTGCAAAAGGTTATTCCTCCAACCGAACCTCTTAATTTTAATATGCCCTCCAGCCTTGCCATATAATTTTCTCCTTCACTGCAAAGTTCCATATTAAGGCATTAACACCTTGCTATATTCTATAGCTTTCTTACCCCAGTTATATACCAGTCCTATAGGAGTTATATATGACTCCTATATGACATTATGACATTAGTGCACTTTAACTAATATTAATTTGGAAATTATCATTAAAGTGATCTGGTAATAAACAGCTACGTTAAGATGATTTTTTACCAAAACAATAAAAGAATATCTTTGAGTGTGGGAATGGTTAAAAACATCCTTTACCTCGGTTCTCTGGATGTAGAAGATGAAAAAATCACACCCATAGACTCGTTAGCGGTAATTAATTCGACAAATAAATGGAGACATTAAATAATTTAAATTGGAACTTAATTGGTGGCGTCCTTGCTGGACTATCACTTCTTGCTACCATAATTATATTTCTACTTCAGAAGAACAAAAAGAAACTTTCATATGAAGTTATTGCCAAAACTTCGCTTTTGACAACTAAAGAAAAGATTGAAGGCAAATTGAAAATTCTATATAACGACCAAGAAGTACAAAACGTTAAGTTTTTTGAAATAAAAATTATCAATTCAGGTAATATTGGAATACCTGCGACAGATTTCGAGAGATCTATCAAAATAAAATTTCCAGAAACCTCAAAAATTTTAAGCTGTGAAGTAATTGAAAACTTCCCGGATAGCTTAGACACAAAAACATTGATAAACGAAACAGAAATATCAATTGAACCACTACTTATTAATTCTAAAGATTACTTTATTTTAAAAACCATTGTCTCAAATATTGAAGGCGAAGATTTCACAATAGACGCTCGTATCAAAGACGTCAAAGAGATAAAAAATTTGGACGAGTCAAATCAATTTTTAATTTGGGCTTCCTTAGGACTAATTCTGACAATAACTGGGATGGTTAGATTAACGGACAAAAGCTTCGAGAACATAAAATGGACAGCAGATAATTACGTAAATATAGGATTATTAATTGTGGGGTATGTAGCAATCTTCTTCGCAATGTTAAAGAATAAAAAACTTTTCAGACGAATACTATTGCTAAGGAGACGTGATTAAGTTTTAACTACCGCTAACAGTCTATTGCTCAGGAATTAATTTAAAACCACTACAAGGAACTCTGATTTTGATTTCCCCTTACATCATCATAGAATTTCGCCATAGTTACATTTATAAACGGAATCAGCCAAAGGAAACCAATTCCTAAGGTTAAAACGCACAATAATGCCAGCAGAAAAAACCTAAGGCATAAATAAAATAATTTCAATTTATACCCATCCATCATTTTCTTGCTTTTCTTTAATGCATCTGTTGACTTGATGGATGGTTCATCTGTAAGAATATAAAAAGTCATTGAATAAGACAATGCGGCAATAATCCCGGGAACTACCAGCAGAAGTGTCCATAACAAAACATATAATACCATGAGCAGGTACGCTCCTAAAGCAGTTCCAAAATTCTTAAAACCCTGAAAAATTTGCTCTAATCTTGCTTCTTTACCTCTGGAAATGGACAGAGAAAAAATTGCCGCACCAAGTGCAAAAGGCCCTCCAATTAATAATGATATAATTGATCCGGGAGGTTCTATTGCCCCGGCCGCACCAGTGATTAAAGAATGAATTACAAATGTACCAATGGCTAAACCCCATTTACCCTTCAGAGACTCCCGCGCTTCTCTCATCAAAATTATATTTTCTGTATTCATCTTTGTGTTTTTTATTACTTAGCTCGTTATACTCTTTTTTATTATTAGTCAGTTAATATCTGCTTCTTAAATCATTAATGCCATAAAGCGCTCCACATCATAAATGGCGTTATGTGCCGACGGAGACAATTTAGGTAATATGAGATCAAAGGCGTGATCGGTTTGTGGTATAGTATGCATTACAACAGGAACACCGGCTTCTTTCAAACGTGTATGCAATTGACGAATAGCTTTCAACGGCGCAAGTATATCCTGTTCGCCATGAAGAATTAATGTTGGCGGACAACCCTTGTGCACATAGGTGATAGGAGAAAAAAGTGCATAGGCTTCAGGTTTTTCATCAGGATTTCCTCCTAACATAGGAGCTAACATTCCAGGTTCAACATTCTTGTCAAAACCAAGGCGATGAACATTTGCACCCATACTTTTCTGAACCCAAGACGGCATTCCACCTGATTCTCCTTCTTTTTTACTGGCAAGCGCTGAATGCGTGGCTAAATGTTGAGCCGTATGATAATAAGTAGCCGCCAGGTCACTTTGGCCATATAATGAGATCACGCCCCTCACACTGATATCAACTGATTCCAAATCCTGTGGCATGAGTTGCTTGTTTTGATCTGTGAAAGCAGCCAGCAATGCTATATGCCCTCCTGCTGAACCGCCGCCAATTATAATCCGTTGAGGGTTTACACCATAGGCGGTTGCGTTGGCTTTCATCCACGCGATAGCATGTTTGGCATCATGCACCATTCCCATCAGATCGGTTTCGGGAAAAAGCCGGTTCGCAATATCCATGATCACGTGACCTTGATTTGCAAGGTGCCTGAAAAAAGGACGTGTTCCAAAATCTTTATCAAGTACAGCCCACGCGCTGCCATGAATGTAAATAAAAGCTAACCCGGATCGCTTTACTTTTTCGGGTGGTTGCCACATATCGCATAAAAGTTGGCGGTTTGAGCCAGGTATGGTATAAAATGTTATGTTCTGTTTAAAGATTGGATCTGCCGATTTTGGAAGACGTAAAACATAACGTCTTGAAAGAAAGTTAGATTTTATTTCCGGTGTAACACGATTTTTCCAATGAGAACCAAAAGCTTGTTCCAATCCCAGGGAAGAATCAGGTGCCCGCGTTATTTTAATGATGTGTAATAAATAGACTAATGCACTGAAACTTCCAAGTACCATGGCCGGCAGCGAGTTTAAAAAGAATCCGAAAGCAGTTAACAGAACTCCCACCAGAAACAATAAAGGTGAAATCGCGCTAGTAAACACTTTTATTGCCCAAAGAAAAAGTGTGGTAGGCTGATGAAGCCCGAACAAAATTAGCCATGTCAATAACAGGTTAACAGATGCCAGGATAATAATTATTACTTCAAAGAATAATTTCATGAGAATGACTGGTTAGCGCGATATGAACTTTGCTTTTCATTTTTTTGTAATAGAACAATTGCAAGAACTATTACCCATAGCAGAAATACTCCGATATTGATACGCTCCCAAACTCCTATTAGTGGAGTAGGCAGATCTTTTGAAAGGTTCGGCGAATCCATAAATGTCAGCACACCAAAAAAAAGAAGAACTACTAAGGTTATGATGGAATAAACGCGAAAAGCCTTTCCAAGTGCCGCTGCGGCAAAACCAAGGGCACCAAGATAGAATAGCTGGGTTGCTGCTCCAAGAGCCAGATGCATAATATCAGAATATGTGCCGCCTCCCGCTGCCAAAACTTCACGCTGATTCATAGGGGCGAAAGGCCAGAGAAATCCCAATGCGCCATAGGCAAGCATCATTCCGCCGGCAATGCGAAGGCGACGATTTTCTCCGGCGGATTTCCAAACACCCCAGGCAAATGCAAGCATTAGAAAAGTATATGGGGTTGCCAGTACCGACCATAGCATTCGTGTTGGCGCACCAATGGCCGAGAGTTCGCTCGGAACATTAGAAGCGAAGCTATAACCAGGATATTGCATCGGCACGATAATATTTACTGCTACAAATAGTACTGAAGAAATAATTCCACAATAGAGTGCTCCCTTCCGAAGCGTTGTTTGCCGTGAAGGAACAAGTGAAAAGGCTGCGAGAAAACCGGCTACAACCGGAAGGCCCCACATCGCGTGCAACCAATGAAGCTCCTGAAGGATTGCAATTTCAATCCAGAACCAGATGAGCAATCCGCCCATGGCAAGTCCGGCCATTATCCAGTCAGAAGGCCGTCTGCGAAGGACAGAAAAAAAAGCGGCTGTGTTTAAAATTCCCAATCCAAAAAGAATGATGCCCGGAATCAGGAAGTCTCGGAACACGCCATGCATGATGTCGACCGGCATGTCCATAATCCTGCCGTCTGGTGCCCCAATCAGAAAACTACCGCCCAACAAACAACCAGCCGCCTCATAACCAATAACGCTTAACAGGATAATCCTTTGCCATTTCGGTTGCCTAAGCTTGCTTTGTACTTGTAGTTTTTTTTTCGGATATTCTAATGTAGTTGTTCCCATTTCATTTATTGTTATTTAATTATTAATCTGAATCCTCTTTGTGCCATTGAACCTTCAGTATATAAATCGTCACTTATGTATAACGGTTCTCGTTTTTGTGCAGTAATTTATATCCGCTTTTTTAATTTCATGCCGTAATGAGTAATCGATCCAATGATTATACCACAATCCATTTCAATTAATATGCCATTAAGCACATCATAATAAATTGCATACAAGAATTATTGAATGTTTTTATATCCAATGTAACTACAAAGTGTAGAAATTAATATCCATCATGGAAATACCAAGGACATGTTTATAACCGAGAATTATCCACAGCTATTTTATTCACTATTAAAAAACTTTATAATAAAACTAGATGAATCAATTCTGATGCTTCTAAAGGTCCTTTCATGATTTTTTTATACAAAATCAAATAAAAATCTCAACCGCTGGCACATAATTATAGGTGCATAAGCCAAAAACCAAAAACATGAAAATAAAAGTAATATTTACAGCAGCTCTAATGAGCCTGATTTTAATTGTCTATGCAAACCTTTCAAAAAACAATGCTTTGCAGGCAAAGTCTAACGAAACTTTCAGTGATATAAAACACAATGCTGCACAATCTCTTCATTCAGACATGCGCAAACTATGGGAAGATCATGTAACATGGACACGAAATGTTATTTTTTGTATAATAGATGATTTAGCAGGAACAGACGAGGCTGTGGCGCGATTATTAAAAAATCAGGATGAAATTGGAGACGCTATTAAGCCTTATTATGGAGAGGATGCCGGTAAAAAATTAACTGGTTTACTTCGCACACATATTACACAGGCCGCAGACTTATTAAAAGCGGCCAAGAAAGATGACAATGTTGCATTTGAACAAATTAATAAAAAGTGGAAGGGAAATGCCGATGAAATTGCTGAATTTCTAAGTAAAGCCAATCCCAACTGGAAATTACTTGATATGAAAAAATTGATGCAAGACCATCTTTCATTAACAATTGAAGAAGCAACAGCCAGGAAGAAAAAAGATTTTGCAGGCGACGTTGTTGCTTATGACAAAGTGCATAATGAAATTCTTGAAATGTCTGACATGCTTTCTGAAGGAATAGTTAAACAATTTCCTGACAAATTTAAAATGAATAAACAAGTGGGAATGAAATAAAAAAAAACATTTTTATTAAACAAGAAAAGCGATGCTGGCATCGCTTTTTTCATTTACAATTTGCCGCATGTGAAGTAAAATTTCAACTGATCGATTTCCAATTTGAATTAAAGTGGGAAATGTGTTAGTCTACCATAGTTTATTATTCCGGATACTCATTTAATTAAATTTAAAAAACAAAATCATGGGCGATACTCATAATTATGAAGTTAATCTTCAATGGAACAACGATAGAAAGGGAACATTGAGCTCTCCGGTTTTACCGAATCAGATTGAAGTGGCTACACCACCAGATTTTCCCAAAGGAATGGCTGGAATCTGGTCTCCGGAACATTTATTTGTTGCAGCGGTTAATTCCTGTTTAATGACAACCTTTCTTGCTATTGCCGAAAATTCAAAAATTGAATTTATAAGTTTTGATAGCAACGCATTGGGCATAGTTGACAAAATAGAAGGAAAATTGGTTGTTACTGAAATTATTTTGAAACCAAAATTAGTAATCGCTTCTTCTCAACAACCAGATAGAGCCAAACGCGTTCTTGAAATGAGCGAAAAAGCATGTTTAATTTCCAATTCAATAAAATCAAAAATAAGTTTAGAACCGATAATAGAAATCAAATAACTAAAATTACATTCTGACCTTATATGAAAAAAACAATACTAATTCTTTCATCAGTTGCAGGCATGCTTTTTACTGCATGCAACCACAGTCAAACTGAAACAACTCAGAAAAAAAACCCGATAAAGGATACCATGCAAACCACTCCAGTGCATGCTAATTTTAAAAGTCCAAAAAATGTGATTACAGTGGAAGAAGCATTTGAGTTATCAAAGCAAGATGCCATATTTATAGATGTAAGAGAGCCTGAGGAATTAGCGGAAGTTGCCTTCGATGTTAAGAATATCACAAACATTCCATTAGGAGAATTAGAATCGCGGTTGGCAGAAGTACCCAAAGATAAACAAGTAATTGTGGTTTGCAGAAGAGGTCGAAGAAGCTCTAAGGCATACGATATACTAAAGGAAAAAGGATTCGAAAACATTTCCCATATGGAAGGTGGCATGGAAGCCTGGCAAGAAAAAGGGTTACCGGTAAAAAAAGGAAAATAACCTGTCTCAAGAATCGCCCCAGTTAGTTGGCGAGAATTAATTTTTTAGTGAAAATTATGATTTCATGGATAAAGTGATAATCGCGCTACTGTTCAAAATCCGTAACGAATTTATTTGCCCGTTATTCTTAGGACCTGTATAATATTAACCGGGCAGTTTTTCATGGCAAGCATATTTTCTTCCAATTCTCTATCCTCTATCACAGCCATATGAAATTGTTTCTTTTTGATGGATCCTATAAGCGTGCTTTTACCGTCGGCTTTCGACATTTGCCAGCGTCCTGGTGCAGCTTCCTTGCAGGCATTACAACCTATGCATCGTTCGCGTTGTTGAATAATCCGGTACTTACTCATGCGGCAACAACTTTATATAATTTATCAGATGGCCTGATACGCTGATTAATTGGAACTGTGAAAACTTCGCCTTTCTTAACCTCCTCCACTATTTTTCCATTCACCTGAAGCTCATCAATAGTATATTCGATATATCCTGTTGTAGGACCTGTTATAATAATTTTACTGCCTGCTTTCAAATCATGACTTTCAGCTAAAAATTCAGCCACGCCAGCTTTTACATAATACTTTACTCCCTGACCTACATAAATTTTCTTCTGTGTAGCTTTTGAGCCATAAACATTACTCCATTCACCCATAGTTCGTCCAAGATAATAACCATCCCAGAAACCACGGTTAAATACCGTAGAAAGCCTTTCTTTCCATTCAGAAATTTTTGTTGGTGTATAAGTATTGTCATTTATTGAATCTATAGCTTCACGATAACATTTGGTAGCTGTATAAACATAATCGGCAGACCGGCCCCTGCCCTCTATTTTCAACACTTTGACTCCTGTTTCAATGATTTTGTCAAGAAAATCGATTGTGCAAAGATCTTTTGCTGACATGATATATTCATTATCAACCTCAAATTCTATCCCTTCTTCCTTATCGGTAACAATGTAACTTCTCCTGCAATTTTGTATGCATGCGCCACGGTTAGCTGACGCGAAATGAGAATGCAGACTAAGATGGCACATACCTGAAACAGCCATACACAACGCACCGTGAGCGAATATTTCCAATCTTACAAGTTCGCCTGAAGGTCCTGTAATATTTCTGCGGATTATTTCATTATTTATTTGTTGAACTTGTGAGAGCGTTAATTCCCTTGCCAATACAACTACCTGTGCAAAAGCGCTATAAAATTCAACGGTTTCAATGTTAGAGACACTGGCTTGTGTTGAAATATGCACCGGCATTTTAATACGATGAGCATAAGCAATAGCGGCATGATCAGAAGCAATAACAGCATCAATTCCGGTTTCTTTTGCCTTACTGATTATCTGTTGCATGAGCTTTATATCATGATCATATAAAACTGTGTTAATAGTAAGGTAAGCCTTAATATTATTCTGTTTCGCAATCTGAGCAATTTTTTCAAGATCCTCCAACATAAAATTATTGGTGGAACGGGAACGCATATTGAGCTGCTCAACTCCAAAATATACAGAATTACATCCGGCCTGAATTGCAGACATCATTGATTCATAAGAACCCGCGGGCGAAAGCAATTCTATATTTGAAAATTTATTTGTTTTCGAAATTTCTGCCATGCTTTTTATTTATTGAAGTAACTCCCCAAATGTAGCGCCTTCATACGATTCCAATTATGATTATTATCAGGATTGAATCTTCAAAAAAAGCTTTCTTCTTTCGACTTTGAGTTGTTCTTAATCCTGTTGAATTATACCTCTCTCACATTTTGAGAGTTAATCAGGCACATCCCAAATAATTCTTTATTTTTGTTAAACTGAATAACCTTATAAAACATATCAAAACACTACATCCCCTTTCAGCAAATGCCGAAAAAGCTTTACTTGATATTTGCCGGGAAATAAAAGTTCAAAAGGGGAAAGACATACAACCCATAGGCCACACCTGTAAAACAATTTATTTTGTAAAAAGCGGGGCTGTTAGGATCTACTATTTTAAAGAGGGTATTGATGTTACGGAGAGTTTTGAGTTTGAAAACTCATTTGTTGCCAGAGCAGAAAGTTTATTCACAGGCAAACCTTCACGAAAAGCCATTCAGGCTATTGAAGATACAACGCTGATAGCAATTGACGCGCAAAAACTTTTCCACCTCTTTGAAAAATTTAACGACCTTGAAAAACTTTTTAGAAAAATTATTGAAACCGCATACGTTAACACCGTTAACCGAATTGAAAGTCTGCAATTTAATACAGCTGACGAAAGATATTTCAATTTAATCAAAGAACATCCAAACGTTTTAAAAAGAGTTCCTCTTAAGTTTATTGCTTCCTACCTGGGTATAACACAGGTTAGCCTGAGCAGAATCAGGGCACAGAAGTGATTATTTATCATATGATAAATGGTTTCCCTTACTGCTGAAGTACCTTTGCTGTAACAAAGCAGCAATGGATAATATTAAATTAGGACTAAAAGAAAACTGGAAACAGTTTGTGTTGTTGGTAATCATCAACGCTTTTGTTGGAGGAATGGTAGGCCTTGAAAGAACAATACTTCCACAAATAGCAGAAGGTGAATTTCACATTGCCGCTAAAACCGCCATCTTATCTTTCATTATTGTTTTTGGAACAGTTAAAGCTTTTACCAACTATTTCACTGGCTCACTCGCAAACAAATTCGGAAGAAAAAACCTTCTTACGTTGGGTTGGTTAATAGGAATTCCTGTTCCCTTTATTCTGATGTATTCTAATAGCTGGAATGGAATTGTTGCGGCCAATGTCCTTTTAGGAATTAATCAGGGATTAACATGGAGCAGCACTGTTGTGATGAAAATAGACCTTGTTGGCGAAAAACAAAGAGGCTTTGCAATGGGCTTAAATGAATTTGCCGGATACCTGTCTGTTGCACTGGTTGCATTTCTCTCAGGATGGGTTGCTTCAAATTACGGACTTAGGCCCTACCCTTTTCTGATTGGAATTTTCTTATCTGTTCTGGGTTTCTTTTCAAGCTGGCTTTTGGTTAAAGACACCAGGCATCATGTAGCTAAAGAAATAAACGTAAACAGCATTCCTTTATTAAAAAACGTTTTTTGGGATACCACATGGAGAAATAAAAATCTTGGTTCCGTTACACAGGCAGGTTTAATCAATAATCTGAATGATGGAATGGTTTGGGGTATATTTCCAATTTTACTGTTTCAAAAGAATTTTTCACTGGGTGAAATTGGAATAATTACAGCGGTTTATCCAGCAGTATGGGGTTTAGGTCAGTTAATAACAGGTAAAATGGCTGACTTGTTTTGTAAGAAAAAAATGCTATTTATTGGTATGTTTTTGCAGGGCATCGCTTTATTAATTATGCCCTGGGCCCATTCAATGACACAATATATTATTCTTTCTGTGATATTAGGATGGGGAACGGCTATGGCGTACCCAACGTTTCTGGCTACTGTTGCCGAAAATACCCATCCGAATAACAGGGCAAAAAGTTTAGGTGTTTTCCGGTTCTGGCGCGATCTGGGTTACGCAATCGGCGCAATCTTAACCGGAGTTATTGCAGATGCTATGGGTATCAATGCCTCCATAATTGTAATCGCAGCCCTAACACTGGGCTCGGCAATGATCATTCAAATCCGTATGAATTGTAATATTAATAAACCAAATAAATTTATTGACCTGGTCTTTAAAAATAAATACAATGGAAAATGTTCAGACAGTCAAATGCATTACTCCTGAAGTTTTAAATCATCTGATTCAAAACAACAGTGCGCTGGTTAAACTTATTGATGTTCGAAACAGCGAGGAGTTCTCAGCAAAACATATTCCCGGCGCAATAAATATTCCTGTGTCAGAACTGGAATCCGCATCCTTATCATTTCGCAAAGACGATCTTATCGTTACCGTTTGTAACAAAGGAGGTGGCAGATCTGAAATGACTGCAAAAAAACTGAAAGAAGCTGGTTTTTTAAATGCAGCCTGGTTATGCGGTGGGACTTTGGGTTGGTTTGAAAAAAAATAAGCAATCTTTGACGGAATATATTTTTATAGCTTAAACAGTTAATCGAAAAACTTTATAAACTGTACCTTCCGCCCAATAAATATTTAAAAAAAACTAAGACAATTTAAAACTGTAACTTTTGTAACAATGACACGGGGATTATTAGTGCATCTTTGCACAAACGTATAATTACATGGAAATTTTCGGATACATCTCTGCAATAATAATTGGTATTTCACTTGGTTTAATCGGAGGCGGGGGCTCAATACTAACGGTTCCCGTTTTGGTATACTTATTCGGCGTAGATCCGGTAATGGCTACAGCCTATTCTTTATTTATCGTTGGAACAAGTAGCCTGGTTGGAGCTATTCCTAAATATAAGCAAGGACTGATAAGCCTGAAAACAGCCCTGGTATTTGGCATACCTTCTATAGTATCCGTATTCGCCACACGCAAGTTTATTGTTCCGGCAATACCGCATGAACTGTTTGAAATTGGCGGTTTTGTGGTAACCAAAGCAGTTCTGATGATGATGTTATTTGCAGTGTTAATGGTTGCCGCTTCCGTTTCCATGATTAAAAAAAACAAAAACAGGGGCGATGCTAATGATAATACAGAACAAAAGTTTAATTATCCCATGATTATACTTGAAGGTTTAGTGGTGGGCGTATTAACCGGACTTGTTGGCGCCGGCGGAGGTTTTTTAATAATACCCGCACTGGTTGTATTAAGCAAACTACCAATGAAAATGGCTGTTGGAACTTCACTGCTAATAATTGCTGCTAAATCACTCATAGGATTTATTGGCGATATTTCAACCAGCGCCTCAGCTATGAATTGGCCTTTACTTACCGCCGTAACCGCACTGGCAATTGGTGGTATTTTTATAGGGAATTATCTTTCTAAAAAAATCGATGGTAATAAACTTAAAAAAGGATTTGGTTGGTTCGTATTAATAATGGGCGTTTACATCATAATCAACGAACTCTTCCTTAAAACCGGTGGAGGCCATTAAGTATCAAAAGTTACAAAACAAAAGTTACAGTCGATAAATGTAACATTTGTATCCATGAAAAAATTTAGTACAAAGTATTTTTGTATATAAATAAAACACACACAAATTAAAATCAAAAAATGAAAGTAGAGCAAATATATACCGGATGTTTGGCACAAGGTGCCTACTACATCACTTCAAACGGCGAAGCTGCAATTATCGATCCTTTGAGAGAAGTTCAGCCATACATCGACAGAGCAGCAAAAGATGGAGTTAAAATCAAATACATTTTTGAAACCCACTTCCATGCAGACTTTGTTTCGGGTCACCTGGATCTCAGTAAAAAAACCGGAGCTCCAATTATATATGGTCCAACTGCAGCACCTGAATTTAAAGCAATAATTGCCAGTGACGGAGAAAAGTTTAAACTGGGAAATGTAACCATTAAAGTATTACATACTCCGGGTCATACTATGGAAAGCTCATGTTTTCTTTTAATTGACGAGAATGGTAAAGATCACGCTTTATTTAGTGGCGACACTCTGTTTTTAGGAGATGTTGGAAGACCTGACTTAGCACAAAAAGCTGCTTCAATGACTCAGGATCAATTAGCCGGATTATTATATGAATCGTTAAACACAAAAATTCTTCCATTAGCGGATGACGTTATCGTATATCCTGCACATGGGGCCGGAAGCGCATGTGGTAAAAACATGATGAAAGAGACTGTTGATACTCTTGGAAATCAGAAAAAGATGAACTACGCGCTTAATCAGCCAAACATAGAATCGTTTGTTAAAGCTGTAACTTCAGGTTTATTACCGCCTCCGGGATACTTTGGAATGAATGTGGCAATGAATAAAAAAGGGTATGAGAGTTTTGACATGGTTCTTAAAAAAGGTTTGAAGGCTTTGAACCCTGCTGAACTTGATGCAGCAATGAATGTTACCAATGCAATTCTTCTTGACGTAAGGGATGCTGCTGAATTTTCAAAAGGCTTTATTCCACGAGCAATTAATATTGGCTTACGTGGAGACTTTGCACCGTGGGTAGGGGCTTTAATTGTTGATGTAAAACAACCAATTATACTTGTAACCAAGCCGGGTGAAGAAGAAGAAACAGTTACCCGTCTTGCCCGCGTAGGGTTTGATAATGTAATCGGTTACCTCGACGGAGGATTTAATGCCTGGATAAACTCAGGCAGAGAAATAGATACCGTTAACCGTATTACTGCACAAAAATTTAAATCTGAATTAACAATTGGAAAGGATATTGTAATTGACGTTAGGAAAGATTCTGAATACGCTGCGGAGCACGTTGAAGAAGCATACAGCAGATCTCTGGCCGACATTAATAAATGGTTCGGCACCATTAATGATAAAGAACCATTTTACTTGCACTGTGCCGGAGGTTATCGCAGTATGATCGCGGCCAGCATCCTGAAGTCAAGAGGTATCCACAACTTTAAGGAAATTGAAGGAGGATTTAAAGCTATTGCTGAAGCCGGAATACCAAAAACAGATTATGTATGTCAGTCAAAATTGCAAAAGTCATAATGAAAAGTTCGCTGATTCTGTTGATGTTTTCTGTTTTCATCTTCAGTAATTGCCAGTCGCAAACGAATAAAACAACAAGCGACAAAGAAATAAATAGTAAAACAGACACTACAATAAAAACAAAAGACATGAAAGATTACAGAGAAATAATAGTTGATGTAAGAACTGAGGAAGAATTCGAATACGATGGTCACGCACCATGCGCTGTAAATTATCCTTTAGATCAGATCTCATCAAAAGTTGAAGATTTAAAAAAATACGAGCGCGTTGTTGTCGTATGTAGAAGCGGAGCGCGTGCCGGAGTTGCTAAAAATATTCTTGAAAGCAAAGGAATAAAGAATATTGAAAACCGCGGTCCATGGCAAAACGCACCTTGTGCTAACTAGTTTTAATTAATAACAGCATAACAGAAAAAAATCCCGGTAACCCCGGGATTTTTTTTGTCAAAATCAGCAAATGTTTTTGCTTATGTAACTTTTGTAACCGATTAAAGGATGACCTGCGTCATATTTTTGCATTTATAAAACATACATGTTCTCAACAATCAAAAAAAACAACAATGAACTAATGCGTGCGCTATCAACCAATAATGGCCACATAAACACAAACAAACTCACACTTAATTAAACTAAAAAACACATGAACTGGATTACGCAACCATGGCCTTGGTATATTGCCGGCCCACTAATAGGACTAATTGTTCCCGCTTTACTGCTCATAGGAAATAAATCGTTTGGAATAAGCTCTTCGTTAAGACATGTATGCGCAGCCTGCATACCGGCCGGAATTAATTTTTTTAAGTACGACTGGAAAAAAGAAATCTGGAATCTGTTTTTTGTTGGCGGAATTCTCGCCGGCGGATTTCTTACAATGATGCTGATCCCAAACTCAGGCAATATCAGCATTCATCCTGAACTTGCAAGGGACCTTGCGGGTTATGGTATAACCAATACTTCAGGATTGGTACCCGGGCAGCTGTTTTCGTGGGAAAGTTTGTTCACTGCAAGAGGAATAATAATGATGGTTATGGGGGGCTTCCTTGTTGGATTTGGCACACGCTATGCGGGAGGCTGTACCTCAGGCCACGCCATTATGGGATTATCAACACTTCAATGGCCCTCGCTTATAGCAACCTGTTGCTTTATGGCAGGAGGCTTTATAATGACCAATCTTTTCCTGCCATATATTCTGAACTTATAAACAAGATTAATAAAAACAATAATGACTCAAATAAAAGATATTAATAAAGAACCACGCGAATACCAAACAAGAGCACTGGATGCCGTTTGCGTTAATGAATCACACTTAACTCATCCCTGGTGGTACAACTTCAAATATGCAGCCGTTGGAATGCTGTTTGGAATTGTTTTTATCAAAGCAGAAATTATCTCATGGTTCCGTATCCAGGAAATGTTCCGGCTTGAATCTTTTCACATGTATGGTGTAATAGGCTCTGCCATTCTGGTTGGTGCGCTTAGCGTATTCCTGATTAAAAAATTCAACATTAAAACAATTCATGGGGAAGAAGTTGAGCTACACACAAAAACTTTTAATAAAGGACAGATAATCGGCGGATTAATGTTTGGATTAGGCTGGGCCCTAACAGGCGCTTGTCCTGGCCCATTGTTTGCTCAAATTGGTTCGGGTGCTACGGCCATAGCCGTTACTTTATTGAGTGCTATTGCGGGAACCTGGGTTTACGGATACTTCAGGGAAAAACTTCCTCATTAAAATTTTTAAAACATGGATGAGAATATTGAAAAAGATAACTCGTTGGCAAAAGTGGTTACCCAACTGGTAAACCTGGTTATCGGAATGCTGATTGTTATAATCGGTCTTGTTATAGCTCTGTATTTCGGTATTGGTAAGTCCACTGACAGAAACAGCATCTCAGACGATTCTTCAAATAATTATAGTAGTCTACCGCAAATAACATCTGAAGTTACTGATACTGTGAATTACTGGAACGCTCCGGATATTTCAGAACTGGCGGCAGGTTCCGATAAAGAACAGGTATTACTAGGAAAAAATCTTATCGAACACACTTCAGAATATTTCGGAGAAAAAGGAACTGTTTTTATTTCATCTACTAACGGGATGAATTGTCAAAATTGTCACCTCAATGGAGGTACAAAAATATTTGGAAACAATTACAGTGCTGTAGCGTCCACTTATCCAAAATTTCGCGCAAGATCAGGTTCTATTGAAAATATAGAGAAAAGAGTGAACGATTGTTTTGAAAGAAGCTTAAATGGAAAGGCTTTGGATACCGCATCAAAAGAAATGCAGGCTATTGTTGCTTACATGAAATGGTTGGGCAAAGATGTACCTCAGGGCGCTAAGCCAGCAGGCTCGGGCTTAAAAGAAATTACATTTATAGATAGGGCCGCAAACCCAGATGCCGGCAAATTAGTGTACATTCAGAAATGTCAAAGCTGTCACCAGCAAAATGGTGAAGGAATAATGAATAGCGATAAAACAGCTTTTACATACCCTCCTTTATGGGGCAATAAAAGTTATAATGATGGAGCCGGATTATACAGGCTTTCAAATTTTGCTAAATTCGTAAAGTATAATATGCCTCTTGGCGTTACACATAACAGCACACAACTAACCGATGAAGAAGCCTGGGATGTGGCCGCCTTTGTAAACTCACAACCAAGGCCTCACAAAGACACTAAAAAAGACTGGCCTAAAATTGAACAGAAACCTTTCGATCATCCATTCGGTCCTTACAAGGACGGCTTTGACGAAAAACAACACAAGTATGGCCCGTTTCAACCAATATTGGATAAAAAAAATGCTGTAAAGAAAACAGTATAATATGAAATTCCGAAAACAACTTATCCTCCTGTTTTTCTTCGCTGTAATTTTATTACATGCTCAGGAAAACAATACACATCACATTATAATGGATGTAAAGTCAAAGGACACTAATTGCCTGAAAGATTGCTTTATCAGAGCTAACTGGGAAGCCCATACCCGTTCCTTCTTTATGTCAACAATAAATGAAGGATCCCTGAAAGATGATTACGCGTTAGGCTCGGGTGCTGGAATAGGAATATTAACCAAACCATTTTATGGGCTGCAGGCAGGACTTAGTGGTTTCTTTATTTACAATCTGCTTTCTTCAGATTTAGGGGCGCTTGATAGTCTTACCCTCAATCCCAACAGATACGAAATTGGCTTATTTGATTTGGAAAATCCTCATAATAAACATGACCTGGACAGGCTCGAAGAATTATTTCTCAAATACACTCTTTCAAAAACATCCATCACGGTTGGTAAAATAAACATCAATACTCCATTTATGAATCCCCAGGATGGACGAATGAGGCCCACAATTGAAGAAGGGGTTTGGCTTAATATTCTTGAATCAAAAAAAATTGGTTTAAGCGGTGGCTGGATATGGGATATTTCTCCACGATCAACTACAAGATGGTATACCATTGAAAAATCAATAGGATTATATCCTTCAGGAGTTAATGTGAACGGGAGCAAATCCAACTATTATAACAATATAGAAAGTGCTGGCATGGCCATTGCTAATATTTATTATAATCCTTCAAAACATCTGAAAATAAATATCTGGGATGGTATGCTTGATAATGTAATGAATACTTCAATGATAGAAATAAACAGTACCGAAAGTATTAAAGATGATAAGTTCAAACTATACCAGGGACTAATGTTTATGCATCAGGACGCGATTAACCATGGAGGAAACACTGACCAATCAAAAACATATTTTAATGAAAACAGTCGATCAAATATTATAAGCGCCCAACTGGGAGTTAAGACCAAAAAAGTAAATACAAGTATCAATTATACACATATAACAGGCGATGGCAGATACCTCATGCCCAGAGAATGGGGAAGAGATCCATTTTATACTTTTTTACCAAGAGAAAGGAACGAAGGACTTGGAAATGTACACGCGTTTATGACCAAAACGCAATTACTACTTTACAAAAACAAACTAAAAACTTCTTTAGGTCTTGGTTATTATAAATTACCCGATGTTAAGGATTTCAGGCTAAATAAATATGGTATGCCTTCGTACTATCATATCAATTATGATGCTTCTTACACTTTTGATAGATTTTTGAAGGGAATGGAATTGCGAATGCTGGTAACATATAAAATCAACAACGGCAATACTTATGACAATCTGAAATACATTTATAATAAGGTAAATATGGTTAACTTTAATATTATTCTGGATTTTAAAATATAATATGGAAGCATTCAAAAAAAAACTAAGCGGCATTTTTGAAAAAAATCTTATAGAGGAGATCATTGAATATGGTAAACCAATGTCTTTTAAAGAAGGTGAAATTATAATTGATTACGGAAAAAAAATGCGGTTTATGCCATTGGTAATTACAGGAACTATTCGTGTAATGAGAATGGATGAAGAGGGGCGAGAAATACTATTATACTACCTTGGATCAAATGACAGCTGTGCAATGGCCTATGCATGTTGCATGGAAGATAAAAAAAGTGAAATAAAAGCCATTGCGGAAGACAATGTTGAAATAATGGCAATACCACATGATAAACTTGATGAGTGGCTTGTTAAGTATCCCAGTTGGAAAAGCTATGTCTTTAACAGCTTCACCCAGCGCTTTAACGAGTTGCTCAAGTCTCTTGAAAGTATTGCCTTTCATAAGCTGGATGAACGCTTAATAAATTACCTGAAAGCAAAAGCAAAAGTTACCGGTAAAAATTCAATTCTGCTATCGCATAATCAAATTGCGGAAGAAATGGGAACCAGCAGGGTAGTTATTTCTCGATTATTAAAACAGCTCGAAAACGACAAAAAACTTATTCTTTACAGGAACGAAATTAAACTTTTAACCGGCTTTTAGTTTACATTTCCAGAATTGTAAACTCTACCCTCCTGTTTTTTTTCTGCTGCGCCTCATCAATAATTTTATTCAGCGGTTTTGTATTGCCATAGCCCCTGGCTATTACGCGATCTTCAGCAATTCCCTTTTTTACGATGTAGTCCTTTACCGCTTTAGCGCGATTAAATGACAGATCATAATTCCATTTTTCAGTTGACCTGTTAATACTGGTATGGCCGCCAATTTCCACTTTCACTTTTTTGTTTTCCTTCATTAATTCGTATAGACGATTCAATTCAGCCTCTGATTCGGGAAGAATTTCATATTTATCTGCTACAAAAAATAAATTATGCATGATAACACTTTCGCCCTTTTCAAAAGGCGTTAAAAGCAAATCAACTTCTTCCTCGGTATAATTTTTCATATCCACCACATCAGAATTTTTATGTTCTGCAATGTATCCTTCTTTATGTGCAGTAAAAGCATACTTTTTTCCTTTGTGTAATGCAATAGTAAAACCTCCATTATCAGCATTTGATACTGTGTGCCCAATGGTCTTATCAGATCCAAGAATACTATATGTAACAGTAGCCTTTAACGGTGTGTTGGTTTTTGAATTCAAAACTTTTCCCTTCACTAATAACAAAGGCTCCGGCCTCGCGGATTCAGGTTGTTTTACCTGATAAATATCGGCATGATTATCATCGCCTTTATTACTTACCAGGTAAGCGTACTTCCCTGACGCAGAAGTTGTGTAATAAGCATCCCATTTATCACTATTAATTACAGGGCCCAGGTTTTTTGGTTTTGACCAATGCTTCCAGGTATCATCAAGTCTCTTAGTCATAAAAATATCATTGCTTCCATATCCGGGCCATCCATCACTTGAAAAATACAGCGTTTTATTATCAGGCGCTAAAAACGGACTATTCTCTTCTCCAAAAGTATTTATTTCATCCCCTAAGTTAACCGGCTCTGTCCACGAACTATCCGCAAGCATCATCGAGACGTAAAGGTCCCGACCCCCTTTGGTATCATTTCTTTTTACCGCAAGCAATATTGTTTTAAAATCATGCGATGGACACATCTCTACATATTTCGCATCATTGTAATAATTTTTTATGTTAAGCCCTTTTGGAATAGACCAGCCATCGTGCGTACGATGAGATCTTGAAAATCCCTGCCCTACCCATTCACCGGAGGAAGAATACTTTCCACCAAGCATTAATTCATTGTTATCAGAAGAAACCCCGCAAACAAAATTGTGACCACTGTTATTAATTGGTTTTCCAATAGGCTTTACCGTTTTCCATAAACTATCTTTGGTCAGAGTGGAAAAATACACCTCGTCATTCGTTTCCTTTCCGTCAGGATTATAATCCTTACGAGTGATATATAGATATTTTTCGTCAGCGGAAATCACCGGCATTATTTCACCTGCCTTCGAATTAATCTCTGATCCAAGCTTTACTACTACGCCAAATTTATCATATCCCTCAATAAGATTAATTGGCTCGCGTTTCTGCTTGATGTAAAAGTAATCACATGCAACTTCCTGCTCTCCTGCTACGAAAATCCCATATTTATTATCTGGAAAATCTGTATAAGGTATAGAAGCGATCATTTTATAGTTCACAAAAAAATACAGTTTATCTTTAACCTTTTCAAGTAACACAACATTATATTCGCCTCTTTTGTTTAAATGCGTAGTTGTGGCAGGACCAGCCAAAATAACTTTTTTACCATTTTCGTATTTGTATGCTTCATAAGTACCGTTTTCTTTAATAAAAAAATAGGAAGCATTATCAATGTTCTTGTAACCAAAACATATACCATATGCTTTATCAGCCTGCCCACTTACATGCCTGAGCGAAGTGGTTAGCAAAAAATCATGGTTAGGATTTACCGGAACCGGATAATACACCCTGTAATTTTTTGTACTGTCAATTACATTGAGATAATACAAACCATCTTTGACATAAGACTTCTCCGCCTCGTTTTCACCAATAGGAAAATTCAAATCTCCTTTGTTAAAGTCGGTTTTAAAAACATAAGTGTCTACTAACTGCGAATACATGGGAGAAAATAATCCGTGCACAAGCACTAATACGAGAGCGATTTTTTTAAACATACAGTTTAGGATCTTTTATAAGTAGATAAATAAAGAGATTGCGTTTTTATAAAAACCTGGAAATTTACAATAAAGGATTGTTTAATCCTGCTTTATGACTTTACCTTCAAAAGAAAAGTCTCCGGTCTTGAGTTTATAAAAATAAATTCCGGCTGGCAATTTACCTTCCTTTGCATCCTTTCCGTTCCACTCCCAATCGTGGTAACCTTCAGGCAACCTGCCGCAATTATAAACATTAATTTTCCTGCCCAACACATCCAAAATCTCGATACTTACATCCGCTGAGCGATTTAGAAAATATTTAAAAGTTACAGCATGCGAAAAGGGATTTGGGAAGGCAACACAATTACTTATAGTTTCCTGCATTTTATTCTCTTTTACCCCCATGAGCGGATCGCTGTTAATGATACTTTCAATATCTATTAATTCATCCCCAGGTTGGTAATACAGATACATCATGCCATCAAACAGCATCTCATCATTTGTACCGGTATTGGAAAATACAGTTATTGGCGGGTTATTAGGGTTATTAGGATTGTTGGTTGTATTATCATAAATGTGCTTAGCGTATAATTTATAACCAGCCGGAATTTTCACCAACTTTTTAAAAATATAATAATCCTGCCATTCGAAATCCCAATTATTGATACGGATTAAAGGTATGGTATCGCCGGCGGTATAAGCATAAGATACTATGCTCTTGCATAATAAATGTGAATGCGGCATTACACCAAATGCCGACAGTGAAACGGTTAATGCAGAACTTGATGATGGATAGTATGCTGAATAAGGCACAACACTGTTGGCAGGAATAGCCATGGACCAGTTTTGTAAAGGTGTTGTAGAGTAAATCCGTCTTATGCCTGTAGTACCTACAGGATAAAAGAAGAATCTAACCTTGGTACTATCTACTTGCCCGTTGCTTCCTTGAGGGTAATGTAACTGAATAATAATTTTAGAACCGGCCTTAAGTACCATACCTGCCTTTAATGCTCCCTGGCCAGGGAATATAGTTGCTTTTGTTCCAGGAGCGTATGTACCTATTCCAAGATTACCAGGAATATTGTAGCAATTACCTGAAAGGTCGCTGGTATAAGCTCCGGTTGTATCGGCTGTAACCACTGCATGATGAACAATGGCTTTATTGCCAGGCACAACTTCGAAGGCTCTTATTACACGGTCCTGAGTTAAACCTGAAGGAATAGAGAAACAATAATACTTATCGCTTGTAGTTGAGGTACTCGTAAAGGTTCCTATACTTAATGTCAGATCCGCATCACCTGCCAGCTGATACTGAGATGTGTATACAGGTGCAGGAGGAGCCTGGGTAGTATCACCTTTCAAAGAACCACCGGCAATCCAGTTTAAGATGAGTTGTTTTTCAGAACTTGTAATAATACGTTCGTGCTGAAACCTTGTATATGTTGTATCCGCTTTCCACGGTGGCATTTTATTGATGTTTAAGTCGAACTGAATTGAAACAGACATTGCAGCCGTTTGAGTATAATTCATAAAGGGAAATTGAGAAGCGCCGGTATGATGGCAACTGGTACACCGGTTATAAAAAATGCCTGCTACATCCTTATAGAATATCTGGGATTTGACGCAATTAATGAATATTACAGAACAAATAAGTGTAAGTAAATGCTTTTTCATATGAATGATTTTATATACTAAAATACAAAAAACATTTTGTGAAACTATCAGAATATATCAGTTTGTTTACTGCCTGATAAATCCTGTGACTTTAAAACCATAAACAGGGCTATAAACGAGTATGATCACATAAAAACAAATATTATGGCAAAAGGTACTATCTCTGCGGAAATGACATCTTTTAACTCTGGAATAAGCCTCATAGGCTAAAAGGAGACCGCTTATAAAGAAACAGTTAATCCCACAAAAAACAGTCGGAATAAAGAGTTACAAGGAGTTGTTTGTTTGTTATAATTCGAATAACATGGGTAATATTGCAAAATTACAGTATAACAATGCCTGAGTTAGCTAGCAAATATTGTTGAAGAAATTTATTCAAGTATTTGGTTGAAGTGAAAAAATAATATAGATTTGTTATACCATTTAATTTAAACCAACAAAACTATGGCAAAAAAAGCAACAAAGAAACCAGCAAAAAAAGCGGCTAAAAAACCTGCAAAGAAGGCAGTGAAAAAAGTAGCCAAAAAAGCGGCTAAGAAGCCTGCTAAAAAATCAAGTAAAAAATCTTCTGCTAAAAAATCAACCCGCAAACCTGGTGCAGGGCTAATGCAGCCGTACACTCCAAGCGCGGCGCTTGCTGAAATTGTTGGAAATAAAGCAATGCCACGTACAGAAGTGGTAAAGAAAATGTGGGCGTATATTAAAAGTAACGGCTTACAGGATAAAAAGAACAAGCGCATGATTAATTCTGACGCTAAGCTTAAAGCTGTTTTTAATGGTGCAAACCAGGTTTCAATGTTTGATATGAATAAACACTTATCTAAACACTTAAAGTAAAAACTGATTTTTACACACAAAAAGGCGGAAAAAAATTCCGCCTTTTTTATTTTATTATCTTTCTGAAAGGCTCTTTGATTTTTCAATGGTACATTTTTTTGTTCTTGTTCTTTATGAACATTACACCTGAATTAATTCCGCACTCCGAATTTCACACAGGTATCTGGCTGCAAAATATCGAAAATCCAGGCTGGTACTATTTCCTTAAACAAAAGAATAAAAACACCATTTCCAATAGTTCCTTTCTTGATAGTGTTGATGAGCCATTAAAAAAACTGGTTGGTTACCTTCACAACAAAAACATAAAAACAACACCTTCCTGCGCTGGTCACCTTTTTCCAAAACAACATTTAGGACGTTTATTTGATACTTTGAAAAGCGACAGAGATCTGATTTGCGGACCAGGTATTGTATTGGTAGATAATCAAACAGGAAAACGGTTTAATTACAAAAACCGAAATTACTCTCTGCCCTGGAGCAAACAGATTTTTATTGAAAAACTTTATAATTATCAACAAAAAGGCATACTTGGAATTCGCACTGGTGGAAGAAAAAAAATAGAGCAGGAAATATTAAATTTGAAATTAAATAGTGTTTCGGTGTACAAAAGAGATTCTATTGTCTTTATTTCATGTGACTACAAAAAAGAAAATCCCGGGCATATCATCTGGGACGACATTACCCGGGAAATTATTAATATCGTAGATGCCGCTTTGCCTAGCGCTTTGTAACAAATTCCGACATAACATGTATTAAGTTGGTGATACCAACAACCCCTGAAATATCTTCAGTTAAATTTCGGGCTTTTGTTTTTTGATATTCATACTCAACTTCACCTTCAAGGGTTACCCAACCATCTGTAACTTGTACTCTTATTTCATCATCCTTGATCGAAGTATTCCAGCGAATTGCATTAATAACAGCCTTCTCAATTTCAGAATCAGTTCTCTTATTTTCAATCCTCACTTCAATATTATTATTTACCCATATTACACCATTTACTCTAAGCGAAGCTCGTTCGGCTTCCACCTTTAATGGATAAGCGTTTACAGTTCCCGTTAGCGTAACCTGGCCATTCTTAACTTTAACCTTAATATCAGGATGCTCAATACCTGTATCCCAACGGAGTTCATGCTCTACTCCCTTCTTTATTTCTAAATCACTTTTCATAATCATTATTATTACTTTCTGGTGTTTGAATAATGCGGCTATACCGTTTACCAATACCATTATAAAAAATAAAAGTTTATGCCACTAATGCCAGAATTAATTGCAAATAGCAGGCGTTTCAACACATGACAGCGCCTTTTAAGATAATCCGTAAACACTTATTTGCATATTACATCTATCTAAAATGCCTTTTCACCGAAATTCAAATAATTAAAGTGATCACTCCACTAATTTAGCATGAGATTCAGAGTTCCTGCGGATGCCATGCAATTATGTACTCCGGATAACTAAGAATTAAAAAAGCGGAAATTAGTGGTAAGAATTACACTGCCTGAATAAAAACGCAACAGAATATAAATAAAGCCATATTAAATACGCTTAAAATAAGCTTGTAAAATTTGGTTTGGTTAAAAAAACTTATTCATGGAAATAGAACAACTTCAAATTTTGCTTGCGGATGACGACCGAGATGATCGTTTTTTATTTCGTGAAGCATTAAGTGAATTACCAATTGCAACAAATCTTGAGACTGTACATGATGGGGAACAACTTATGAGCTATCTTTCCGAACATGAAGATAATTTGCCGGATGTACTTTTTTTAGACCTTAACATGCCCAGAAAAAACGGTTTTGAATGTTTGACTGAAATAAAACTCAACGACAAGCTGAGACACATACCAGTAGTAATGTTCTCAACATCCTACCCGCGTGACGTTCATTACGAACAGGATATTATCAAAATGCTCTACAAAATAGGAGCGCAGGATTATATACGCAAACCAAGCAATTTTACCGGGTTAAAACAGGCTATTCATGATACTCTTCTTAAAATAGAAAACAGTGCTTCGCTTAATAATGCCAAAAAATAAAGACATGTTTTTGACACACTGACCCGAATATTATCGTAATAACGGGCTACAATTCTTTTAAGATTATTTATAAGCTTCATTCATCCTTAAGCTGAAAATCATACTTATCAGGCACGTTTATATTATTGTAATTATTAAATATGCCCCGTACAATCCGGCAGTTCGTATAATAATGCGTTAATGAAGAGGTAGAAATGAAACAGGGAGAGAATAACTTTAATGCAAAAGTACTTGAGGGTAAGCACAATGATCTTACCGCTTTTACATATGTATCAAGCCACGATTTACAGGAATCACTCAGGAAAATTCAGACATTTTCCTCACGAATTCTGGAAAAAGAAGAAAAGAACCTGTCCGTTGCAGGAAAAGAATATTTTCAGCGAATGCAGATAGCTGCTAACAGGATACAAAATATCATTGAAGATCTGAACACCTATTCTAACATTAATAACGCTGAAAAAAAATTTGAAAAAACAGATCTTGACATGATCATGGAACATGTGAGAAAAGACTTAAACAACGCCATAGTAGAAAAAAAAGCTACAATTGAAACAGACAAATTTGGTGAGGCTTTTGTTATCCCTAATCAGTTTTATTTACTGATGTTCCATTTAATCAGTAATTCGTTAAAATACAGCGATCCTGATAAACAAGTTCATATAAAAATAAAAGTGAAAAAGGAAGTAAAATCTAATGGAGAGAAGCACCGCGAACATCTGCGAATTGAAATTTCTGATAACGGAATTGGTTTTGAACCAAAATTTAACGATCAGATTTTCGAGGTTTTCCAAAGATTACATAGCAAAGATGAATACGAAGGAACTGGTATTGGATTAGCAATTTGCAAAAAAATAGTAGAAAATCACAATGGAACTATTAATGCCACCGGACAAATTAAAAAGGGCGCTCATTTTGAAGTTTGTCTCCCCTGTACCATCTAATTATGTGGCTTGAAATTCATGAAGCTCCATTCGCGCCTTTTCACATACAATTTTTACGGTATCAAACAGCAACTGTATTTTTTCCAAATCTGTTCGTTTAACAGCTAAATCTTCCATTTCAGCGATGTCTTTATCTATAATCTTATTAATGCCAACGAAGGGTATTGACGATTTGAGTTTATGCGCATATGCTTTTATTGAATCAAAGTTCTTATTACGAATGCTTTCTTCGAGTAAAGCAATTTCGCCAGGATTTTCTTCCAGAAATATTCCAACCATATCTGCAATAAATTTTTTATTTCCCTTAGAAAGTTCGGTCAGATAATCCAGGTTACTTACCTTTTGGTCGCTAAAATTTTCCATTCGAAAAACGAATATAATGTGAATAATTAAAAACTGTTAATAAAAAAATATGCCTGCTTAATCCGCAAACTTTTTGTTGTGTAAAGGAAAAAGATAAGCTGCAATAGTTTGCAAAAGTTCTGACTCTTTGATTGGCTTCTGCAAATAATCATTCATTCCACTTAACTGACATTTTTCTCTTTCTTCAGCAGACTCGTGCGCGGTTGTTGCAATTACCGGTATATCCAGCTTTAAAACATTTCGGATATAACTTGTTGCTTCATATCCGTTCATTTCAGGCATTTCAATATCCATCAGAACAAGATCAAATTTATCTTCCTGAAGCGCCTGAATCGCTTCTTTACCATTATTGCAAGTTCTATAAGTTAATCCCCAGCCTTTGATCATAAAGGCAACCAGCTTTTGATTAAGAATATTATCCTCAACTATAAGAACGCGGCGGCTTGCCTTAATTTCAACAGGAATATTTATGTCAACACGCATTCTAACAAACAAATTTAATAAAATTGAAGAAAGTATTGGTTAGTTCGCACAAACGGCTTCGTTCCTGCAATACAATTCAATCCAGGCGGCAACATCTTCACCTGATGAATGCATGACAACTCTGGTATTTGGATTAATGTTATTAATAGATTTAAGTATTTCTGAGGCGCTTCTCCCTTGCAAAAAATAATCCATTACTATCACCTGCGTATCTCCTTTCAGATTTTTAAGACAGCTCTTGCTACTATAAAAATTTGAAATGTTTAACCCATCTCCAAAGCGATCTTCAAGGAAATGCTTTAAACCATTCACAACAAGAGCATTATTGGCAACAATAAATAAGTTTAATTTTTGCATTTTCATCAAATTGATTTTAATAACACGAAATTAATTTGAAGATAAACGGGTCGGTAGGGATTATCGATAAGAAGAAGTTTTTAATAGCCATACCCTAAAAAATATCACGTGAATGTGATAGCTTAAGGTGTTCAATTCGATAAGAATGTAATACAGGCTCAGCGGCCTATTATCGCTTTTGGCTATCCAAAATACCATATTACCGAATATACCTTAAGCCTTACTGTTACCGGGTTTACCTTTGAATATAATTAGCCAATTATGAATATCCTGATAATAGATGATGATAAATTAACTATTAATGCTTTAAAGCACACCCTGGAATCCCTTGGACATAAGACCGGAGTTTCCACAAACGGGGAACAGGCAATTGAAATGATCACAGCAGGGAATTATGACCTCATAATTAGTGATGTGATGATGCCTGGTATTTCCGGCCTTTCCCTGGTTGCTGTTCTTCGAACTATTCACCTCTGCTTTACGCCAATTATTATGATATCATCACTGAGCAATCGTCCGCTTATAGACGCGGCATTAAAAGCGGGCGCTAATGATTTTTTAACGAAACCTATTGATGTGAAGGAATTGGAAAAGAAAATAAAAAAATTCGAAAAAAAAGTTCATCCATAAATACAGCCGCATGAACATGAAGTTCAGGTTTTTTATACTTCTTTTATTTATAACAAGCATTTTCATCGGTCAGACTGAAAATAAAGAATTTTTAGAAGCGGATAATTTATACAACAGCCAGAGATTTTCTTCAGCGTTCTATGCTTACAACAATCTCCTGAAGAAATATCCCAACAACGCTTACATTAATTATAAAATCGGAGCCTGTTATCTTGCTTCCCGATCACAGAAATCAAAAGCGGCAGTTTACCTGGAAAAGGCAATTGAGCTTAGCGCATCATTTATATCGCAACCGCGAAAAGGAATAGATGCCCCACCACTTGCTTACGTGCTTCTCGGTGACGCTTATTGCGTAAGTCATAAATTTGATCCTGCAAAAGACGCGTACCAAAAGTTTAAAAACATAAGCGTTCCAGATAAAGACATACAACTCCTGGAAGAAATTGAACAAAAGATTGAACTCTGCGCATTAGGTAAAGAATTAAAAGAATCAGTAACGCTTCCCGATAATCTTAAGAATATTAATTTCAAAACGAGAGGAGCTGAAGACATTAACTACTCCAAGGCATTATCGTCCGATAAAAGCACGATGATTTATACTTTAAAAGTACCACTTTCAAAAATTACTCAGCCTGATGAAGAAAGTAAGTACTATGAAGCCATTAGTCAGCTTACTAAAAAAGATACGACTCCGTATAACACACTAACACTTATTGATAAAAAAAAATCCAATACGTTAACCGATACAATTATTAATATCTTAACGATTGGAGCATCCGCAGATGGGCAAATCATACTTACTTACCGAAATGAAAAAGATAACGCGAATCTATATATCTCTCGCTTAAAATCAAATAACTGGACGACTCCGTTGAAGATTGAAAAAAACCTAAACAACAAAGGCTGGGAACCCGGTGAATACATTTCAGCCGATGGCAGTACACTTTATTTTGTAAGCGAACGCCCAGAAGGTTATGGAGGAAAAGACATATTCAAATGTACCCGTATGGAAAACGGCGAGTGGAGTAAAGCGGTTAATTTGGGGTCAAATATAAATTCGGCATACGACGATGTAGCGCCATTTATTCATGCCGATGGGGTTACTTTATTCTTTAGTTCAAACAGAACAAAGCCAACCGAAGGTTATGATATATACAGATCAACCCTTTCTGGTAACAACAACTGGTCGAAACCCGTTGCTGTAGGATATCCCGTAGACAAGGTGGGTGACGACGCTTTTTACCAGGTTGCGAGTAAGAAAAATATTTTTACACACGCGCCGGTATTTACACCCAAGCAATTGAAAAAAATGCGGGCTGATTCGTTAAAGCGACTCATGGAAAACGAAAACTATGTTATTTCTTTTAAAGAATCCCGCAGTCATACTCTGGCGTTATTAAAAGGAAAAATTGGTGGTTCAACTACCGACGCTATAAATCATACAAAAATTACAGTAACCGATAACACTACCGGAAATATACTTGGGGTTTATTATACCGAAGGAAAATCAGGACAGTACGCATTTATTTTACCATCAGGAAAAAACAACAATATTTTTTTTGAGTCAGAAAATTGTCTTTTCCAATCGCAAAATATTCTGGTAAATAAAGAAACAGAATATTATGAAAAGACCAATTTTGTTTTTATGCGCAAGATGGAAGAAGGAGCCACTTCTACGTTAAACAATATTTTTTTTGATTCAGCCTCTGCTAACCTAACCCCAACTTCAAAGATTGAATTGAACAACCTCCTGAATTTCTTAAAAAACAATCCGGAAATTCAAATAAAACTTACAAACCGAATTACCGCAAAAGATCAACGAAACTATAAGATTCTTTCAAAAAAAAGGGCTCAGGTTGTAGCTGCGTTTCTAATTGTTAACGGCATAGACAAAGAACGAATGAAGACAAAAGGCACAACTATGAGCTTGACAAAAAAACAAAAAAAAAATAAAAATAAAGAGCAGAATGAAGAAGTGAAATTCAAAGACCAGGAATTAATACTGGAAATAATTAAAATAAGAAAAAAAACAAAATAAAAATAAATAACAGAAAAATAATAAAACATGACGCAAATTAAATTCGGAACAGATGGCTGGAGAGCTATAATCGGCAAAGATTTCACAGTAGATAATGTCGCACGCGTTGCAGAAGCAACAGCACACTGGTTATTAAAAAATTATACGCAACCTTCGGTTGTACTTGGGAATGACACTCGCTTTGGCGGAAAATTATTTACTGAAACAACATGTAAAATCTTCTGCCTGCACGGAATAAAAACTTTCCTTTCTTCCAACGAATTTATTTCTACACCCATGATATCATTGGGTACCTTACAAAAAAATGCAAATCTTGGGGTTATTATAACAGCCAGTCATAACCCACCGGCCTACAACGGATATAAACTAAAAGGTCCATACGGCGGCCCCCTTTTGCCGGAAAAAATTGAAGAGATTGAACAGATGATTCCGGTTTTTACAACTCATAATCTGGATAAAATCAGTCTTGAAGAATTTGAGGCCAAAGGCCTGATCGAATACATTGATCTGGAAAATATGTATTGCGAACATATTGAAAAAAATTTTGATTTGACCAGCATCCGCAATTCCGGAATAAGATTTGCCTATGACGCAATGTTTGGTGCAGGTCAAAATGTTATGAAGCGTTTATTTCCGAAAGCCGTTGTTTTACATTGTGATTATAATCCGTCTTTTCTTGGACAAGCGCCAGAACCAATCCATAAAAATTTACAGGAATTTTCAAAACTGATCAAGCGGTCGCGAAAACTTGATTGTGGAATTGCAACAGACGGAGATGCAGACAGAATCGGATTATATGACAACAAAGGAAATTTCATTGACTCTCATCATATCATTTTGTTGCTCATTAAATATCTTCATGAACATAAAAAAATGACAGGCCAGGTAGTTACGGCCTTTTCAGTAAGCCCTAAAGTAAGTAAAATGTGTGAACACTTTAAGTTAAACCAAAAGGTAACCAAAATTGGCTTTAAACACATCGCCGGAATTATGGTAAATGAAGACACATTGCTTGGAGGAGAAGAGTCGGGAGGAATAGCGATTAAAGGGCATATCCCGGAGAGAGATGGTATATGGATAGGGCTAACTATTCTTGAAAACATGGCCAAAACAGGAAAGTCATTGCAAGAGTTAATTGCTGACGTTTATGAAATAGTTGGGCCGTTCGCATTCGAACGCGTCGATCTTCACTTACAGGAAGACATTAAAAATCAAATTGTGGCTAACTGCGAAAATAACATTTATACCAGCTTTGGCGATTATAAAATTCAAAGAATAGAAAACGTGGATGGTTATAAATACTTTTTTAATGAAGATGAGTGGTTTATGCTCCGAGCCTCCGGCACAGAACCTGTATTGAGAAACTATGCGCAGTCAAACACTCAAAAAAACGCGTTTCAGATTCTGAAAGCTGTTGAGCAAACGCTCCTGCAAGATCAGTAGTAAACCATTAATTCACATAAGCCCGTAAAGCATCCCGGTTTAATTTTATTCACTGTAAAAATTATACACATGAAAAAAAATTCTATTTTAATTATTATTTGTACCGGACTGATTTTCTTTTCTTTCCATATGGTAAAAACAGCTCCTAAAATGGCCGTTAATTCGGTAGTTATAAAAAAAGAACAGAATACTTATAAATTGTACCGTAACGGATTGCCGTATTTTATTAAAGGCGCAGGAGGATATAATTATTACGATAAACTTAAAGAATACGGAGGAAATTCAGTAAGACTCTGGAGCACAGACAATGCACAACAGTACCTCGATAAAGCTCACGAACTGGGATTAAGTGTAACGCTTGGACTGGATATGGGGCAGGAACGAAGAGGTTTTGATTATAATAATAAAAAAGCAGTTCAGGAACAATTTGAACGTTTGAAAAAAGAAGTTCTTAAATATAAAGATCATCCCGCATTGTTGATGTGGGGAATTGGAAATGAAGTTGATCAATTCGCTAAGAACTATAACGTGTGGTATGCAGTTAATGATTTAGCTAAATTCGTTCATGAGGTAGATCCACATCATCCAACCACAACAATGCTTGCCGGAGTACCTAAACAACATGTCAGAGAAATTGTAAAGCGCACTCCTCATCTGGACATTCTTTCAATTAACACTTTCAAATGGATAGAACCGGTTCGCAGAGATATTACTGAAGCTGGATGGACAGGCCCGTACCTGATTGGTGAATGGGGAGCGACAGGCTACTGGGAATCTGATACAGTTCCCTGGGGAACTTTTATTGAAGAAACCAGCACTCAAAAAGCAAAAGTGTGCGCGGAAAGATATGAAATAGGAATAGTAAAAAACATGGACCGCTGCCTGGGCTCTTATGTATATTACTGGGGTAACAAGCAAGCTCGCACACACACCTTATTAAGCCTGTTTTCAGAAAACGGAGAAGAAATCGGAGTGCAGGATATTTTACAAAAAGCATGGGCCGGAAAAATTCCCTTAAATAAAGCCCCGGAAATATTACCAATAGGAATTGACGATTTTCAGACGCATAAAGGTGTTTATTTAAACCCGGGAAGTAAACACATGGCTTATACAGATGCTAAAGATCCGGACGATGACAAGTTATATTATTACTGGGAAATTTACCATGAAAGTAAAGAGAAAAAAGAAGGCGGAGACCTGGAGGCTAAACCAGCTGCATTAAAAGGATTAATAAGCGATCCAAGAGCAAAGAACCTTTCATTTACAGCACCAAAGGAACAAGGCCCATACAGATTGTTTGTAACAGTATACGACGCGCACAATCACATAGCAACGGCAAATGCGCCATTTTATGTGAAAAAATAATTTTAAAATATTTGAGAATTAAAATGAGGCCGAAAAGCCTCATTTTTTATTTAACGAGATTAACATAACCTATTTTTGAAAAAGAGTTTCCTTCTTCGGTGCTATATTCGAGTATATAAATATATGTAGCAACTTCGCATGGTTTTTCATCATAACTTCCATCCCATCCAGAAGATAAACAGTTGCTGGTATAAAGCATTTCTCCCCACCTGTTGTAAATAGTAATTTTCCCTTTTTGTATTCCAAAACCATAAATATTAAACACATCGTTCAAACCATCATTGTTTGGAGTAAAAGTATTAGGAATGTAAACACCAAAATCTAAAGCAGATTCTGGATTTTCATCTTCAGAAATTGCTGTTTCGTTATGCGGAGCCTGACTATTAGACCGGGCATTTAATGGATTCACTGTTTCTGTAGCACAAGATTTTTCAAGGCGCTCTCGCGCACCCATTTGCTCCGAATAACCATTTACATCTTGTCTTAATTCGCGAACCAATTCGCGTTTATAATTATTTCCAACCAGGCTCAAGCAAACAATACTACCTATAACAATCAACAACTTTTTCATTCTACACATTATTAGAGTTGAGTATTCAGAACTTAATTAATATTTAAAAAGAAATGTACCTACAGACCATCAAAGTCATTAAAGAGAGCTATTTCTTAGCGTATTTAGAATCCTTTAACACTTCTTCCATAAATTGATTTTGGTACTGTACCCATGCTGCAAGTTTCAGATAACTAAGATTGTCCTCATCGGCACCAAGGCTCGAAAGATTATTTTCTTCGAAAGGATCCTTTTCAAGATTGTAAATCTCCATTACATCTTTAGTGGCATTAAATATGTACTTCATATTATCTTCCCTGTAACCAAAAAGATAATCGGACCATGGACTGAAAAAATAAGTTCTATTAGTTCTGTTAGCGGAAAACAAACTTTGTCCCTGCCAGATTTGAGGAACTGGCAGATTAAGAAGACTCATAATTGTAGGGGCAATGTCTATTGTTCCTCCGATATTAGTTTTTCTTTCATGCTGTAAAGAGGGATTAATAATTATACACGGTATGTGCAGATTCTCTTCATAAATCCGTGACGCATGGGTTGTTTGGTTGTGCCTTCCAAATGCCTCTCCGTGATCACCAACTATTACAATCAATGTGGAATTATACAAATCGTTTTCTTTCAATTTTTTAATTATCGAACCGACAACCTTGTCACTATGGTTAACTGCATTAAGATATCTGTTTAAATCAGGCTCAGTTGTAATACTTTTTTCCGTTCCATAATTAAAGTAAGGATAATGAGTTTGATAGGTCCACATCATTCCGAAAAAAGGTTTTGTAGTATCTTTCATGATCCATGATACCAGCTCGTCTCCGGTACACTCATCATTAATTCCATCCAGTGGTTCAGATTCATGATCAACTTCCTCAAATCTAACTGCACATTCTAAATTGCGGCAATCACTTATCTTATCGAATTTTCGTACAGATAAAAATTCGCCAGCTCTTTGAAATCTGTTATCGGCTGAACTGAAAAAAGCGGTTCGATAACCATAATTTTTTAATTCCGAACTGATAGTTGGGATATTAACATATGGAAATTCCTGAGTAACTGAATTGTACGACAACCAAGGATAAACAGATCCCATAAGGCTTACCATTGACTTGTTGGTTGCAGGCGCGTGAGCGTAAATATTATCAAATACAACGGCATGTTCAGAAAATTGATTTAACTCCGGGGTGATTTTATAAAGGGTATCGTATGGCTGAATATACTCTGCCGGAGTTGATTCCAGCACAACCAGTATTACATTTTTGATACCAGAATTAAGTTTACGGAAAGTTCCATTCCTATTTATTCTATTTATTTTCAAACTATCGGGCACATCCATTGTAAAAAGCTCCGGAGTTGAGGAAAAAGGATTTACAGACTGAAGAAAAACCGCAACCGGATTTGACAATCGATCTTCATTAAAATTATAGCGTTTTAAAGCGTTACCTGCCAAGGCGGCATATCCAATATTTAAACAAATCAAAACAAACAGAGCAATTTTTTTAAATCTGAACTTTCTGAAAAAAAGTTCAGTAAAATTTATCATTAAAAAACAAATTAAAATAAAACTGATACATACGCCAGTTACTTTTAAAACATATCCTGTGGTAACATTTGCATCCACGGCTGACTTCGCATCAGAGCTGCGCAAAAAATCGGAATAGTAAAACCAGCGGTAATTAAATGGTCTGCCTAAAATGTCAACCACTTTAATATTAAGTATACCTGCAATTACTGTAATTAACGCAATTCCGAGAAACGTCCAGGTTATCAGCGTTTGAACCTTTTGCCTTTTTCTGAATATATATATTAGGCTCAGAAAAAATAAGGTGATCGTAACAACGTATAATTGATCATATAAAGTAACCCATAACATTTGCGGCAAAGTTGAAAATGGTCTGTAATAAAAATCCCAGCTCAGCCAGGCTACCGATGTCCTTGCAAGAAACAATGCAAGTAATAAAACTCCGGCACTTATAATAATAGTGCTGAAGGGGTGATAGTTTAGCTCAACCTGCTTGTACTTTATCCGTTTCAAAATAATCCAACCCAAAAACAATATAAACGCAGTTATAAATAATGTTCCCGAATAATCAAGTATAGATAGTGGTTCTTTTGTTCTTACTTCTATGTTAGATTTTATGAGTGTAATATTATTATTAAACACAACTGTATGATAGTCCTTCGGATTAGAATTAACATCCCATACATCCGAAGCCACTCCTCTTGGGCCTTTGGTTATCCAAAAAGCGTAATCCAGCTGAGTTCCATATTTTACCTTAAGATTTACAGTAAAAATCCCATCTATTAATTTCATAGGGGTGTAAAGCATGTTCTTTTTACTATACGTTCCTTCAGGCCAAAGATTATTAACCTGGGGGCTCCAATCGTTAATACCCCACACAAAAAAAACTTCTTCAGCATTGGGATTCCTGTACTGTATCTCCTGCTCTATCAGAAGCGAATCAGTAGATTCACCCCTCCCATTTAAAAAAGCTAGCAAACATGCTAATAAATAATATATTTTTCTCATTGTAAATTACCTTCCGTTACTTTAATTGGAAAAGATGCAGTACCAACTTCACCGTTTTTGTTACTTACATATAAATAGAGGCGATAAACGGATGGCTGAATTGGAATTGTAACTTTTACAGATTCGCCACTATTAATGTATTCAATATTATCAACCCTTTCCAGGTATTCATCCTGATTAAGATACCATTCATATTCCACCTCCTCTGATTTCCAGTTTTCAACAACTGCTTTAAATATATACTCTTTCCCGGGAGAGTAATATTTTGGCCCATTAACGGAAACGCGCAAATCAAAAATATTTTTCTTACCCGTCCATACTTCTTTTAAAGCATAATATGCAGGTTTTGTTCTTCCTTTAAAATCAGTGAGTCCGAACCATGTATTACTACCTTCCATTCTGTCGTGCCAGCAATAGGCAAAACCTCCAAGGTTATATCCTTTATATTCCAATACATAATCTTTCCACTGTTGCTTATACCATTCACCTTTTTGCTTATCATCATCTTCAACTAATAAACCATTGGATACCCTGTTATAGGTCGGATCCCAATAACCATTTGGACCAAACTCTGAAATAATATAAGGCCTTATGGAATCAAAATGATTAAAAACATGGTTAAGCTTTTTAATTTGGTTTTGGTAATAGGAATTAATACCCATTATATCAACAGAGGGGGCTCCATCTCTGAAAGCCACCAGCTCTCCGGGCAACTGATATTCTTCATGTTCAATACAACTAAAAACAGGTCTTGTGGGATCAAGTTCATGTATACGCTGGGCCAGCTTTTCAACAAGCATGATGTAATGCTCTCTTACTTTTATCAGGTATGGCTTTGAATACCGGTGTTTTAACAGACCCCAGGTTTCATTACCAAGAGTCCAGGCAAGAATAGCGGGATGATCTTTATAAGCCATAACCTTTTTTTCAATATCATCAATGTATTCCTTCACTCTCAAAGTATCCTTGTAATAATCAATTTTCGGATCGAACCAGAAACCGTATAAAACCTTAAGATCAAATTCGTGAGCAATATTAAGTACGTTCCTGTCATAAATACCATAATCATAGCGACGTATGACATTCGCGCCCATTTCCTTTATTCTCGAAAAATCCTTTACAAGCTGCCTTCTTGTTAATGGCATATTACCATCCCGCCAATCATGAGCAGTATTGTAAGCCACTCCGCGGATATAGTAAGATTGATTATCGATAACAAGATTAAAATTACCACGGGAGCCTTTTACAAAAGGAGAGGTATAATCCGACTTTATTCCTTTAAGAAAAGAGATATCATGATCAAGCAACGGATTTTCATTAAATGGCCCATCTTCCATCTGAGACTTAAATTCAGCAACAGCTAAAGGATTCATGTTAAAATCGGTAGTATAAAGACCGTTAGTAAGCTTAATATGCTTTTTTGAGTCGCAAACAATAAGCGATTTAATTTCATGGTACTTCTCTGCAATATCTTTTAATCCGTCTTTTACCCACATTGGCTGATCCGGCCCAATACTTGTTCCAAATTCAGTAATTATTACCGGTTTTTGATAAGCGCCATAACTCTTGCGATAAGTCGTGTAAAGTTGTGAAAAAGAATACCAGTCATTATCACTTACATTATCACCATAGTTAAGGCAAGAAACGCCTATCCAATCAACAAACTTTTCGCCAGGGTAAAAAGATGCAGATGTGGCGTATCGGGGGTTCCAAACCCATGTGAGATTCGACACGCCGAGATCATTTAAAAAAGTATAAATGTATTGCCATGCAACAATAAACTTCGCAGACAAATTTTTCGAATTAACCGGCTTTTGATCCATTTGATCAAAACCATTATCAAAACTTAAAAACACTGGTGACTTAAATTTCCGGAACATTTCCGCGCTATGCTGGAGATAATCATCATACCTACCATTGCTTATATCTTCATATATTTTACCAGTAGTATCCTTCATCGGTTTCCAATTGATCATAGGTATCCCGCCACACTTACCAATTTCATTAAGTATCTTAAACGAATTCAGATTTCTAAATTTGCTAAAGTCTTCATCAATAGAAACCACATTGATGTTTGCTTTTATACGTTTTTCTAAATTATTTACCGTTGTCAATAAATTTTCCTTATCCTGAATATAAGTCCCCATATAAAAGCCGCCGATCTCCTTTGGTTTAAGGGAAGACATTCGCTCTTCATCATTTTCAATACTGCTGTAACTTAAAAATGCCAGTGATCCAGCTATTAGCAGGGCAACAGGGCCATTACGAACAATATGATAAGCGACATTTCCGCTTGCTGCTGTAAGAGTACTAAAGCCCCGAAAAATTAAGCTGAGTGGCGGAATTTTTTTTATGCTATTATTAATATTAAGTAAAAATTTTTGCTGACTCATAAGTGCAATGTATATAAGCATAATAGCGTTAAGAAGGCCATATGAGGCCATTGCAAAACTATAAGGCGTCCAGTCAATTGAAAGGCCATACAAGATTACAACAATACATAAAAGTGAAACAATAATATTTGGAAGACTTAAACGCCAATAATTACAGTGTTCATCTTCTTTCGGAGTTGGTATATAAGGGACCTTTATTTTAAAAATTGTGTAAATAAATCCAATTAAAAAAATCCACCATGTTGCCGTACGTAAAACCCCACCTGCCAGATGAAATCCACGTTCATGCTTTTCGAGAAGCCACCGCTGTGCATAAAGCCTGATAATCATGGAAAGTCCGCACAACGGAAAATAGAATAATGCGAAATGTGCTATATTCACTTCCCAGGGAACTTCTGCCAGAAAGAGTGCTACAAGTGGAATTGCAATATCTATTAGGTTTATTAAACCAAAAAGAAAATACAATGGGATTGTAAAATAGTGAAGCTTTTGACGCCAGGTAAAATTTTTATAAAGACGAGGATAAGTACGGAATAATAATTCAAAGGTACCGCGTGACCACTTTAGCTGTTGTTTATAATAAGATGACAGAGTGGCCGGAACAAGTCCCCTGGTAAGTATTTCAGGGATGTAAACAGATTTCCATCCTTTGGCATGCAATTGCATTGCAGTGTGCATATCTTCAGATAATCCTGCAGCATGACCTCCTATCGAATCAAGTGCCGCTCTTCGAAATGTGCAATTAGCCCCTATTGCCTGCACGGTACCGTAAGTGTTCATGCACATCATCATTGGCCCGTAAAAATGATATGTTTGCTCCGCGGCACCACGTGCTATTATGCTTTCAGATTGATTCGAATAGCCTTGCACGCATTGTACGAATCCGACTAAAGAATCTTCAAAATACGGCAGAACCCTGTCCAGAAATTCAGGGATTGGAACATGGTCTGGGTCCAGCACAACGCATATATCACCCTTTGCTTGTTTAAGTGCATTATTTATGTTCCCGGCTTTCGCATCCGTTTTTTCTAACCTGGTAACATGAATAACACCAAGCTCATCGCAAATCTCTTTAAGCACTGGATCATTTCCTTCATCACATAAATAATTAGTGTGAGGATATCTGACAGCTACCATTGCCTTTAGCGTGCGAATTATCATTTCCTGTGGTTCACCAGGGCAAGCAGTGGTAAGAATATCAACGGAGTGATTGGTTTTTATTGATGGAGTCTCCGGAATACCTACACTCCAGTAATGGTACCATTCATGAAGCATTTTTACTAACTTAAAAAGAAGTGCAAATGTTAGAAACCAGAAAATGTAAGCATTACCAATGTGTTGTGGATTAATAAACCAACTCAAAAAAATTATCATACCCACTAAGCCTAAACAGATAAGTATCCTCACCATTCGGATATCAGCTTTTTTAGGCTTAGCTACTTTTATTATCTCCCTCGCAAAATCGTTAACCATACAAGAATATTTATTTTCTTTTTTAGTACATATTAGCAGTTACCAGTACAAAATTAATTGTGCATTTAGCGGGCCTATTCCAACATTCGTTAAGAACGTTGAATGAATGGCTTAAAAACCATATTGAACATTCAGGATTTTAGAACAAAAGCCCCCGCTATTCGCAGGGCTTTTACGATTTCCTCATTTTTAAAAGCAGAACGTTAAACCGGCATACCCAGCATAAGTTTTACGGGAAGCACGAATAAGAACATTGTAAGTATCAGGAGAAGTATTTTCAGCATCCATGTCAACAAAACCATAGTAACCACGAAAGCCAAGATCAAGACGAATAGTATGAGAAGGATTAAGCATAAATTCCAATCCGGCACCATAAGCAGCACCAACATCACCTTCCTTTACAGCTATTGTGGCCTTCACAGTTTCTGTGGTAGAAGAACCTGTAGTTTTAACGCTTGATCCTATGTTAAGTCCAAACTGTGGGCCAACAACAAGGTTAAGATTAACCGGGGCCGATTTATCAGTATTAATAGACAACAACACTGGTAAATTCAGATAACTTACATCGACCTGACGTTCCAGATTTCTATCAGTGTATTTCTGATTTATAGAATTATAATTAACCTCGCCCTGCAATCCGATATTTTTGGAGAAATTGATTCCCAGCATAACACCAAATCCATGACTCAGGGTCAATGATCCGTCAATGTTATCACCAGAAGCTGAACGTAACGCGAGTGAACTGAATGTAGGCATGTAACGTAATCCAAATTCAAAACGCTTCATATCGGCCTTATCGTCTTTTGGCTCTTCATATACCGGTGCAGGTTTTGTTTCCTGAATTTCAGTTGTTTCTTCCACTTTTTCCGTATCGGGCGTCATCGCTTCTTTTAACCTTACAGTGTCAGGCACCTGCGAATAACTCATTGTTGAAAAAAGCGGTATAGATAAGGCAAGTAATATTTTAAGTTTTATATTGGTTCTCATGACTTTATTTTTTTATTATTGGTTTATATAATTGGAAAGTATATTTCCATTTTTCATTTTCCTGAAATTTGATTTGTTGGATAATCAGAAGCTGGCGAGTGTTAAACAGGGATTTTATTCCGATTTAACAAGCACATCCAGAAGATTTTTAACTTTAACGTAATCCGCTTTCAGCAAATCGTACTGTCTGTTTAGCAGACGCTGTTGCTGCGAATTAATTTCTTCCTCCTGGTTGAGCGCTATTTCATACGATTTGATTACGACATTCTCCTGATAAGTGCAGGAATTTAAAATAGCCTTATGATCTTTTCTGCTTACAGCTGAGATTACATCCAGCCAGGCTCTGAAACAATCTCCAGGCGGAGCAATTCCATCGGTAGGCTTTCCGCCTAGTTTTTGAACTTCCTTTATTAATTCGTGCCTGCAGATAAAACTTGTTTCGGTCAGGCGATTGAAGAGTACTTTAAAAATTGTTGCGTCTATTTCTTTTGCTGCATAATTATACCCCTCTATTCTCTCATTATTAATACCGATAAGTGTATTTAATACCTCCACCGGTTTTACATCCATCGTATGCATGATTTCAATTTTTAATTCATAAATACTTTTTTATTTAGGTGTTAAAAAATTAGACATTAAAAAAACAATGAACCTTTTTATGTTAACTGATTTTTTCATTGTTATTTTCATTTACTTCCTGATTATTATTCTATAATAAATTTACCTGATACCATTGAATTTTGTGATTCAATGGTAAGTAAGTAAAAGCCGGGTAACTTACTTTTTAAATTTATTATCTTAATTTCATCAGGCGTTATTGCCTCTATATTTTCCAAATAAACATTTCTTCCCAACACATCGCATATCCTAATCTTACAAGGTTCAAAGGTGCTAAAACTCAGATTAATGATTCCATCAGTAACAGGATTTGGAAAAAGATTAAATACCGAGTTATTTGGGAATGATTCATTTACTGATACTGTAATATTCCCTGTAACATTCAACTTTAAAAACATAATTTTTTGTCCCGGACCATAACTACTTGAGTGTCCTATGGCCAGGTAGCCTCCATCCGCGCTTTGTTTTGCTGCATGACAGTGTTCATGATCAGAACTTCCGTAATGACGTGACCATGTTGTGTCTCCTGCAGCATTAAGTTTTAGCAACCACATATCAGGATTAATCCAACCAAAACTTCTGCTTATTGCACCAACTATATAACCTCCATCAGAAGTTGAAGCTATTGTTTTAGGAGTATCTTTCTGACTCGCCCCATACGTTTTTGTCCAAACGACATTTCCGGAAGCATCCGTTTTCATTATTTTTAAGTCAATATCTTTAGCAGCAGTACTATCGCGTACAGCAAAAGTGAAAGTTCCATCTCCATTTTCAACTACTGAAACACCTTCATCAGCCAAAGGGTCGCTGAAATACTTTGTCCATAGTGTATCACCTGAAGAATTGGTTCTTACCAGATAGGTATCTCCGCCCTGTCCATAGCTTAAAGTCTGCCCGGTAAAAATAAAACCATTATCGCTACATTGTTTTAAAGCGTTACCAAATTCTTTATTTGAGCCTCCATAATATTTAGTCCAGAGAACAGTTCCCGTTCCATCTACCTTCATAAGAAAAGCATCCTGTGAACTTGTGTTGCTGCTTGTTGTTCCAACAATCACATAGTTTCCATCATTTGTTTGCACAATTCCGGTTCCCTCATCGTTTCCAAAGCCGCCGTAGGTTTTTTCCCAAATTTTATTTCCGGATCCATCGATCTTTACAAGATAAATATCATAATCACCTCCCCCAAAACTTTGAGAATAACCCACTATCAAATATTTACCATCCGTAGTTTCGCACATACTGTAGGCATATTCAGGTTTTGTCCCGCCAAATGTTTTTTCCCAAACGATATTTCCATTATTATCCGTTTTCATAACATAAAGGTCACAATCTGTAATATTGGAATTATTGGTAACACCCGCGAGAATATAACCGTCGCCGGTTGCAACAATATCTTTTGTGGTTTTATCATATGTAGTTGGGTAAACTTTCTGAAAGGTAATCTGACTACTCATTATTTGAGGAGTGGAAATTACAGCAACAAGTAACAGCAGCTTGAAATATAAAATATTAATGTAATGCATCATGTTATTATTTTTTTTGTTATTCAATTGAACTATTCGTTTTTTTAATGTTGAACTATCAGTTTTTTTCTGATAACAGATTCACCACTTTTTACTTCCGCAAAGTAAACACCCTCCGGTTCGGTGGTAAGATCGATAATATAAGTTGGAGAAGGTTTGTTATTTACTTTTTGTATCAGCTGCCCCATTGGATTAAATACCGACACTTCAACATTTTTTTGTGGTTCATTAAAATTTAAAACAAAAACCCCATTACCCGGATTTGGATAAATACCAATACTCAAAACACCATTTCGTTCAGTTATGCCCACAGGTTCAGAATTCAGCATAGTAACAAAAATATCCGTTCTACTAAAGGCAGGCAAAGCCATGCTGCCAAACGTGCCTCCATCCAACAAGCCGCCGGTAACATAAACATTTCCCGAAGGCTGCGCACATACTGCAATACCTGATTCATATCCCAAGGGTTCATAAATATCTGCCGGACCACCAACAGAAGTAGCCCATTTAAAGCTTCCTGAATTGTTTAAAGCTACTATAAATACATCTGAACTGTCAACCGCGGTAATTGAATGACTATCAAAATATGCGGTGGAACCAAACTGGCCGGTAATAAATAAATTAGTTCCATCTGTGCCAATACCACGGGCTCTATCGTTAAGACTACCACCTGCACCTTTTGCCCATAATTCGTTTCCGGAAGCATCATACGAAACAACAAAAACATTTGCGTTCCCTGTTGTTGTAAGGGCATTCGTTCCAAATAACGCGTACGCATTAAATTCCCCTGTTACATAAATTTTTTCCTGACTGTCGAGAACGAGCGACCAGGCAACATCATCATAATCTCCCCCACCTTTCTTTACCCATAATAAGTTACCTGTTGGTGAATACTTAGCAACAAACGCGTCATAATAATTAGGTGAACAGGTTAAAGTCTGTGCGCCAAAATTTACACCATTAGACATCATTCCGGCTATATACACATTTCCTGCAGCATCGCATTTAACTGACTTGGCCTCATCTCTCCCACTGCTTCCGGCGGTTTTAATCCATTGAAAAACTCCGTTCGCATCATACTTTGCCACGTAAATATCCCGTCCGCCAGCTCCAATAATTTGCGTCCCATTGATTTTAGTTGTATCAGAAAAATAACCGCAGATGAAAATATTTCCTGAGTTGTCATATGTAATTCCAAGAGCTTTCTCACTTTTATACCACCCATCACTTTTTGCCCATATTAAATTTCCATCGAGGTCATATTTAACTATGAAGATATCGTTATCTCCTACGCATGTAAGTGAAGCCGTTGAACCTGGAAATGTTATCACATTACCATAACCTTCAATTTCTCCGGCAACATACACGTAATTAGCCCCATCACATGCCATAGTTTCGCTATAATCTCCTAAATTTCCACCACCTGTTCTAACCCATTGAATGGCACCATCAGAAGCGTACTTTGCTAAAAACATATCGTGATTATCAGAACAGGTAACTGTATACCCACTAAAATACGCCCCATTCTCCTCGTACTTTCCACTAACATATACATTTCCATTGTTATCTGTTGCGATGCCATAGCCATAATCATATGCCCATTTGCCTTCGCGCTTTGCCCATTGGAAATTCTGAGCGTTCCCCCACATACAAATAATATTGAGTAAGATGACTACATATACTTTTTTCATGACTACTATTTTTAAGTTTAACTAATATTGATAATTATAAAATTGTACCAGCCTACTCCCCCTAATACGGTCAGTTTCGCCAACAGGGTTTTTTGAATAGTTTAATGAGGCATTCTATTATTTAGAAAAAAAACGCTTATTAAAGATTTAACGCCACTTAACAAAATGAGAAAAAACCAAATTTCTATTTACTGAAAAAGCCCCTCCCGGCTATTGGAAATGGGCTATCAACGAATACTTAAGCATTAGCAATAATTTGATAAATAACTTTACCTCTATAACACTTGTTTATGGAAAACATAGAAAACCTATCCGGATCAAACCTGAATGAAATTTCTGAATCTGTAAAAACTCAGATAGAAGCAGAAAAAAAAATAAGCACAAATGTGATGAGCATTAGGCTTACTTCAGATGGCCTTATCATAAAGGACGAGTCAAAAAATCTAATAAAAAGCTCTGAAGATGAATTCTCAAACCTTTTACCCGGGGTTTATTGTCAGGGCGTGCAATATTATGACCTCAGCAATGTTCACTTTATTAATAACACCGGAATGGCTATCCTGATTGACCTTTTAAAATCACTTTTGGAAATGGGCGTTGAAGTACAATTTGTAAATGTTGAAGAAAAGATTAAAAGAAAAATAAGGGATATGGGTTTGGAAAAAATAATTAATTGCGAAGAAAAAAGTAAGAGTTGAAAAAAAAGTTCTACTTCAATAAATATGAGGACAGGATTCCTTATCCTGCATTAGCCGATAATAAGTACCGAACCTTATTATTCCAGTTTGCAGGTATAATTACTATTGCCCTTGGAATTGCTTACCTGACGTGGCGCTGGCGTTATTCATTAAATCCAGAGGCTATAATGTTTTCTATTTTTCTTGTATCTGCAGAAACTCTTAGTTTTATAAGTACTATAATGATTATAATAAATTTCTGGACTTTTAAAGATCCTCCTAAAAAAGAACCGGTACGGTATCTTTCCGACATCGAAGATCTGCAGGGAAGACCGGACAGACCAATAAGGCTTGATGTTTTTATAACCACTTACAATGAAGATGTGGAGTTAGTGCGTTACAGTATTATTGACGCCAAGAATTTAAGGTATCCGTATCCGGATGTTGACGTTAAAATATATGTATTGGATGACGGACGCAGAGATGGACGCGATCCCGCAAAGGAAAACATGAAAGCCATAGCCGAAGAAGAAGGAGTTGGATATTTGATCAGAGAACATAACAAGGGTTATAAGGCAGGAAATTTAAAGAACGCCCTCGAACATACAAACGGTGATATTTTTGCCATTCTGGACGCCGATACCAGGCCATTCCCCGACTTTCTGGTAAACACAACCGGTTATTTCAGAAATAAAAAAATGGCCTGGGTACAAACTCCACAATGGTTCTACGATACTACTGAACCTCAAAGACTTTCCACTGTTATTAATGAAAAACTTAAAATTTCAAAATCATCGGGTGCATTAGGTAAAGCATTTGCTGCAATAAATAATTTCCTGTTTGGAAAAATTGAAATTAACGAAGATGTCTTTGGTAATGATCCAAGATTATTTTACGACGTAATCCTGCGAAAAAGAAATTTTTATAATGCCGCTTTTTGCTGCGGAGCAGGTTCGGTGCACCGGCGCGAGGCAATTATGAGTCTTGCTGTAAAAGATTTTGCAGAAAAAATAAAAAGGCTCGAGGAGGAGTTAAATAATAAACACGCGCAAAAAAAAGAAATTGAGAAACAAAAAAATGCACTTTTACTGAAGGAGCAAATCATTCCGTTTAAATTTCACGCTTCGGAAGACATTTACACTTCCATAATGCTTCACGCTGATAAAGAAAACCGATGGGAGAGTGTTCAGCATGCAGGCGTGGAATGTCGGATGCTTTCAACGCAAGATCTCGACAGTTGGGTAAAGCAACACCAACGTTATGCTGAGGGGTCTCTTGACATAGCATTTAAGGATAATCCATTATTTATTAAAGGCTTAACCGTGGGGCAACGGATTTGCTACTTTAGTACAATCTGGTCCTACTTTGCCCCTTTATGGATACTTGTATTTTTGCTGAGTCCGATTATCTTCTTTTTTACACTTGAACTTCCTGTTAAAGCCTATAGTTTTGAATTTTTTAAATATTTCTTACCATTCCAAATATTAAATACGATTACAATAACCCTTGGTTGCTGGGGAATTGACACAAAACGTGGTGACCAATATTACATTTCAAGTTTTTGGTTCATGATACTATCAATTGTTTCCGTAATAAGGGGAAAAAAGGTAAAATTTAACGTAACACCCAAAGGCAAATCCATTGCAAAAAACACTCAGCATATTCTTCCACATATAATTATCATAGCATTAATGGTTTTTGGAATTATTTATAATTCAATTTTACTTTCAGTAGACAGGCATCCCACACCTTCAGGGTTCGCGGCTAACTCATTTTGGTGCATATTTAATATCATTTCGTTAAGTATTATGATACGGGCTGCATACTGGAAACCAATTGAAGCGGAATGAATGTATATGTAACGATTAAGAACCATGAAAAAATATAAATTTCTGTTTAAGCCTCTGCTATTTATATTTAATCTTCTATTTGCCACCTGGCTTGTTTTAAAAATCGAAAAAATTAAGCCGTCTGATTTCGGCAAGCACAAATCAGTTTTTTACAGCGGGCCAAAACCAAGAACTGTTTCGCAAGACGATAAGGAATATCTTAAAAAACTCTTTATTGATTATAAATCAGGTTTAATAGACAGTGTGAAGCTTGAAGAGCATATAAATAAATTTCTTTCGCCTCCAGTCGGCAAAGGAATAACTGATGAATAATCCGGAAAAAAATTTTTACTCCACTCTTAACTAATGATTAAGGTGATACTGAACCAGATCGTCGATGGGCGAATGCAAGAGTTTGCCGGTTTTCATATTATAATCTGTTGCAACTTTTTCAAGAATATCTTTGAATATAAAGCCCACCGAACCTACGCAGTTAAAGCTGAATTTTTCATACCCCGGGTATTTACTTACCAGCTGCCTGAAAAATTCGGTAAATGATTCCATAACGATCTGGTAAATATATTCATGATTACGATGTTCATCAGCAAACTTGCAAAAATTTGCAAGGAAACGATTGGGCAAAGGTTTGTTATAAAGATTATCAAACACCATTTCCGAAGTTAAATGATATTTTTCTCTAAATTTTTCATTCAATTCCTGGGGAAGATACCCCCTTAAATAATCCCTGATAATTTTTTTACCAATATTACTTCCACTTCCCTCATCGCCGAGTAAATAACCCAGCGAATCAATGTTTTGTTCTATTTTTTCACCATCATAAATACAAGTATTTGAGCCCGTTCCAATAATAGCGGAAAAGCCACGTTTATTACCAAGGAGGGCTCTGGCTGCTGCAAGCATATCATGTCCAACAGCAACTTCCGAATTTATAAAACATCTTTTAAGGGCTTTACGTACAATTTCAATATTATGCGTATTGGAACAGCCTGCCCCATAAAAATAAATCTTCCTAACAGTAAGCGGATCGAACTGTGATAAAAGTTCTTCGGTAAGTGATTTGAAAATAGTTTCCGAATTCACGAAGTAAGGATTGTAACCTATCGTTTTATAACGGAATTTGTTTTTTTTATCTATAAGTACCCAATCTGTTTTTGTTGACCCGCTATCAGCTATTAAGATCATCTGTTAGTATTTTAACACCAAATGTTAAGCGAGATTCAACTGCTGCATCGGTTTTTCTTCCGTTACAGGGAAACGAATTGCTTTTACACGTGCTCTAGGCTTGTTTTTTGCCTTTAATGTTTTCAATCTGCTTTTAAGCGTACATTCAAAATCACTGAACACGTTCATAAAAAACATATAGGCGTCATAAGGAGAATCGAAAGGGCTAAAATATTTATGTACATCGCCATCGTTCCAAAACTTAGTACACATGTAATAATAATGATCGGAAGTTTGAAGTCGTTCCCAAACCCTTAACAAATCAGCATCTTCACATGCCAACACATCGTTTTCAAGTGAGTAAATGCGTTTTATTGATTCGTTTTGCATAGAATTACTTAACCATGCGGAAAGATCTCTTTCGGTATCTGCCCAGGAAATAAAATTATGCGAATCGTAAACATCCCGTGCAGGGTACGACGTGATAACCTCTGAAGGAGTTTTAAAGTTAAAGTCCGGGTGTGTTAGTATATGACCAGGCAAGTGGTCAAGAAAATTAAAAATACCGGTAGATTCCCACTGATGCTCACCAAAAGTTTCATAATCCATGAATAGATTTATAGTTTCACCATTGCCAGCAACACTAAATACCCATTCTTTAAATTTGTCCACTGTAAGAGGCCATTCCTGCCAACCTTTATCAGAAAATCTGAAAGCAATATCGTCTGACAATCGGTGATTTTTAAGAAGTACTTTTATATTTCGGTCATTTACCGATTTGTATACAAAGTTAGGACTTCTGCCATTAAGCAAGCGATCAACACCTTCGCATACAATGCCTTTATACCCCATGTCCTCTATAAAGGAAGCTAGTTCGTTATTATAGATAAGCTCAGTATTACGAAATATTTTAGGCTCCTGATTGAAATATTTTTTTATGGCATCAGCATGCTTTTTAACTTGCCTTACGAATTCCTTTTTTGAATAAATAAAACTTAATGAATGAGAATAAGTTTCTGACAAAAACTCTACACATCCCGTGTCAGCCAGATCTATAAAAGATTGAAGAACATCCGGCCTGTACTTTTCAAATTGTTCAAGCGCCACACCACTGATGGAATAACTGATCTTAAAATTTCCCTGATGCCTGCGAATTAACTCAAGCATCTTCTGGTTAGTTCTAAGATAGCACTTTTCCGAAACCTTATTCAGAATTTCCCGGTTCTTATTATCATCTTCGTAAAAATGTGTTTTACCGATATCAAAAAACGAGTAGTTTTGAATGCGAAATGGTTGATGAACCTGAAAATAAAAGCAAATTGAAGGCATATGTTTTGGTTTTAAATTAATTGTCTTGAAGTGTAAGCTGTTATAATTTTTTTCGCGGAAATATTCCACGAAATATTTCTGAGATTTTCGGAAGCATCATCCACAACCTTTTTCCGTAGTACATTATCATTTAATAAATTTAGAATGTAACCGGCAGCCTTGTCAGAATCCCAATAGTCAAACTTAAGTGCCCCGGTTAAAACTTCCGCCACACCCGACTGCTTGCTTATTACACATGGAATACCAAAGTGAGCGGCTTCTACCGCTGATAAACCAAATGGCTCTGAAACAGAAGGCATACAATAAACATCGCTCACCGAAAACAAATACTGCAATTTTTGCTGATTTAAAAATCCGGTCATATGAAATCTGTTTCCAATACTTCTATAAGAACTTGTTTCAAGAGCGGATTTAAAATAATCACCGGTGCCTGCCATTACAAAACGCACATCAGGATCCTTTTCAAGAACTCTGGTGGCTATATCAAGAAATTTTTCTGGTCCTTTCTGGCGGGTTAAGCGCCCCACAAACAATACAGTTTTCTCCTTAAAATTTCTGCGACTTTTAAATGTTTTTACCGGTGTGCTTCCATTATGAACAACCGACATTTTTTGCGCGCTGATGCCGTAATATTTTTTGATATTTTCTGCAGTAAAATTACTTACAGGTATTATAAGATCCGCCACTTCCATGCCCACTTTTTCAAGATCATAAACCCATCCTTTACTATCTGCGCCTCCCCTGTCAACTTCAAGAGAGTGAATATGCATTACCAAAGGTTTACCACTTAACTCCTTAATTTTTATTCCCGCAAGCATGGTCATCCAGTCATGAGCATGAATTACGTCAAACTCAAGTGTTGTTGCCAGTTTAGAAGTAATCTCGGCAAAATGCATTACCTTATTGATAACATCTCCCCCATAAAGGCTGTCAATATCAAATACATTTAACCCATCTCTTGAATTAAGTAAACTCCGGCGACCATCATTAGGAAACGCTTCATTTTCGTTGTAATACGGATTGAGATCTGCAGGCAAAGAATGAAACTTAAAAGGCAAAGGCCTGTGGTAGTTGGAAGGAAAATGTTCGAACATGGCAGGATCAAGATTATTGATACCAAGAAGCCTCATGTTCTTCATCTTAAATTCGGGACTGGATTTGGGAACCACCATGGTAATATCTGCAATATCAGACATGGCAGTTGAAAGGTCGTGGCAAGCTACTCCTAATCCTCCATTTATTAAGGGCGGAAATTCCCACCCCAACATTAACACCTTTGGAAGCTTACTTTTCATAAATAGTTTATCATTTGCATTGAATGCCCGGTATTCGGAACTAATTTTTTAATGTAAACTTAGAAACTAACAAAGCCTGCACTCTTTTATTTTCGGTGGTGGGCATTTTTGCATAGCCAAAAAGAGAAAAATGATAGTTTGGATTTTCATGAGTTTATAGGTTAAAACTCGTATGTGTAAAATTGGCAACAGGTATGGTAATTGCTTACAAAAAAAGATTAATCGTGCCTGAAAAATTTCAAATCAAAATTACCGGCTTTAACCTATGCAAACTACCATGTTACCGAATAACAAAGGAATAGTGCTACTTCCCGGGTAACTTTGCATAATTAATTTAATTAACAATCATAAATCAATATTTAACTATGAAAAACATTTTTACTTTGCTTCTTATTTTTATAATCACTCAACAATCATTCGCACAACAAATCTATAATGATTTTGAGGGAAATAAAGTTGTGAGCCTCGCCGAATGGAATGGCGTTATGGACTCGACGTCTGTTAACCCTAATCCAAATGCGATAAACAGTAGCTCTTTGTGTGCTAAATATATACGCGACACAACTTTGTATGATAATTTTAAATTTTTTCCTTATTCTAAATTAACCGACGTTACAACATATGCCTCATCTTCATCATTATTAAAAATAACAATGAAACTATATACCAACGCGCCTATTGGAACTAAGGTTGACCTCCAACTCGGTTCAAGAACAAATACCACTTATCCCGCCGGAGTTCATAGTGAATACCAAGCAACCGTTACTGCCCAGGGAGCATGGCAATTACTAACATTTAACTTTATTAAAGTCCCTACAGGCAGTACAGTAAGCCCAACCGATATCGACAAAATTGTTGTATTTTTTAATGCCGGAGCTAACACCAAGGATACAATTTATTTTGACGATCCTTCAGGGCCCCAACTATCTGTAATTGGTTTAAAGGAAAATATAAATACTACACAATTTAAACTATATCAAAACAAACCAAATCCGGTTAAGGATAACGCATCTATCAAATTACAATTGAACTCTCCGGGATATGTTTCTCTCAAATTGTATGATATTCTTGGCAAGCCCATTAGTATACTCGCTGATCAGAATATGAATGAAGGATTGCATTCTATTCCGGTAAATACAGAAAATATTCCGAGTGGAGTTTATTTTTATGTTCTTAAAAAGGGTAACACCTCACAGACAATGAAAATGATAATATCGAAATAATAAAAACAGAAAAATAAAAAAGCCCATCCTTAATAGGATGGGCTTTTTTATTTGAAAATCTTATAATTATTTAAAGATGATAATCTTTTCGGATCTTGTATTGTCCTTATCGCCTTTCTCACGAACCCTAACAATATATACTGCTTCCGCGATACTGTTACCACTAAGATCGATTACCTGGTGACGTTCAGGAAAGATTGAAGTTTTAGTATAAACCAAACGTCCCATTAAATCAAACAGCTCAATCTCAAATTTAATTTCGTGTATATTCTTACGGTCTAACTCAATTGTAAATTTAGAATTAGCCGGATTTGGGAACACATTCATTTTAAATCCTTTCATGCTTACTTCGTCAGAAGCATTATCATTAACACCTGTTGTAATACTTCCACCTAACTGTGTTGTTACAGGAGGAAGATCCGAGGCAGCGTGACCTGACATTGTATACTCTGTTTTTTTGATCAGCGTTCCCTGCGCATTAAAAGTAAGTAACACAGTAGACTGAGCCGGTATTACATCACTATGCTCCATTGCAATCCCGGCGTTAACATTAATTTTTAAGGTGCTCGAGGTATTAATTGCTGACGAATTCAAACGAACAGTGTAGTTAAAATTGTTGGTTAAATCCTGATTAAGAATCATCACAGTTATATTCTGAGAATTCTGACTACCGAACGCCTTAACGTTTCCCTGATTAGTGGTTCCGCTCAGAAAGTTTCCTTTAAAATTTTCTGCAACCATTTTAAAGTGATAGTATGCCGGTTTCTTTTTACCAGTCCATGGATCTATATAACCAATATTTAACTCTGTGCTATTTCCTTCAACCACACTCCAAATATTCATAAACTCAACACCCTGCTTCATTCCTACACTCATCAATTCGGCTATGAACTGACCACCAAGGAAACTATTAACACCTACACCCTGAAGGTTGTCGGAAGTACTGTTCTTATAATTCACATTGGCTTCGGTCACAGCCACTTTAAGTGTAGCGGCACCAGTTCTGCCATGAGCAGAGTTACACGACGCAAGCCTGTTATTCAGATACGCCAGATTTTCTTTGAGACCATTTGTTGCGCTCAATTTCGATATCACCTGTTCTCTTGTCTGAGTTCCGTTAAACGGATAGGTGTGAAATGAAATAATGTCAATATAATATCTGCCAGCGGCATCTTTACCCGTAATATCATTCGGGCCATTAGGAGTTGTTAACCCGTCCATAATACCCTGGTTAAACCAGGCTGTTTCAGGACCGATCGTTATAATAGAAGGGTCTACAGCTTTCATTGCAGAAGCAAACGGCTTTATGTATCCAGCAACCTGACTGGCGGTAGTAAATCCGTATTCAAGATCGGGTTCGTTCCCAATACTCCAATACTTAATATTTTTTCCTTTTGTAACATTAATATATTGCACAAGATCTGCAGCCTGTTGAGCAGTGTACTTCCAGTTATGAAAAGACACCTGAATAACCGGCTCCATTCCTTTAGCACGGATCGAGTCAATCATTTTTATATATTGAAAATTAGTTGGCTTATCTCTATCCGGAGCAATACCACCAACACGTATGAGAGTCGCTTTACTGTCCTTAACTTTGCCCCACTGCTTGTGCAGTTTACCGCCTAATAGCCTTGTACCAACAGTATCTGGCATCCATGCATTCTGTCCGAAAAAGTGAGGTTGAATTACCTGAGCATTAACACTGCCAGCTACGAACAAAAAACCTAATGTTAAAAGTATCGCTTGTGTCAGTTTCTTTATGTTCTTCATCATTTTTGTTTTTAGTGAATAATTAGCGGGAAATTCTCAACTATTATTTAACCGCTCTTACCTATTCAAATTCCCCTTTTGGCGATTGTCCTTGTTTAACGGATATAGCCACGTAAAGGTTGTTGATCTGGCTATCATTTAACGGTTGTTGGCTATCAAAACACCCATTTCATCGGTATTTTGGGGTGTTTTTCTAAAAAAATGTAAAATAAAAAAAGACAAGATTTTCCCTGAACACTGAGAATTTGACGTCTTATTATCGCTTTTGAACAAGAATTTTTTGCTTCTGAATTTGTTCTCCTGAATTTATGACCAGAACATAAACTCCATTGCTTAATTCCGATTCAGGGTAAAGCCTGAAAGTATTTTTACCTTCGTTACTAATTCGCTTAATTGAGAATTTTATTTGCCTACCTGATATATCGTATAAATCCATTTTAACGCCTTCGCTAATCACACCGGTTAAGTCAACAAACAGCTCAACGCCACTTGAAGGATTAGGATAGATCACAAATTGAAGTTGTGTTTCCTGTAAATTTACCGCCCTGATCTCTGAGTAAGTGAACTCTCCGTTATAATCTGTTTGTTTCAAACGATAGTATGAAATTCCTTTATACGGATTTTTATCAACTGTTTCGTATTGCTGCATTACGTTACTATTACCTGCTCCATTAATTGATTCAAGGATTTCGAAATTTAACCCGTCAATGGATCTTTCCACTGTAAAATAATTATTATTAATTTCATTGGCTGTAGACCATTTTATTTGAACAGACTCATTTATTGTAACTGCATTAAAAGAAGTCAGAGTTATTGGCATAACAAAAGATTCACATGAAGGCGGAAGATTATTTGCCGCATGATTCGCAAGTGAATAAGTACATTTCTTTACCAGTGTACCCTGAGGGTTAAATGTTAATAGAATTGTTGTTTGATTTGAAATCACATCAGAATACTCTACTCCAAGCCCGGCGTTGATATTAATTTTTAATGGATTACTACCACTAACGGCCGCTGTGTTCATGCGAACCGTGAAATTATAACTGCCACTTAATTCCTGGTTCATCACCATTACTTGTATGTATTGCGAGTTCTGGCTTCCAAACGTTTTAACATTGGCGAGATTAGTGGTTCCATTTAAAAAATTTCCTTTAAAATTATCTGCAACCAGCTTGTAATGATAATATGAAGGTTTTTTCTTTAAGGTAGGTGGATCAATGTAACCTATATTTAAAGCGGTGGTATTTCCTTCAATCACACTCCATACATTAATAAAGTTTACTTTATTCTTCATTCCCACTGCCAGCATTTCAGCAATGAACTGCCCCCCTAAAAAACTGTTAGCTCCCACTCCATTGAGATTGTCAGTTGAACTGTTCTGATAATTTATATTTGCTTCAGTAATGGCAGTTTTTAACATAGAGGAACCTGTTCGGTTGTGGGCTGCATTGCAATTTGCAAGTCTGCTATTAAGATAAATTAATTTGTCCTGCAAGCCTCCTGCAACAGTAAGTTTAGAAATTGCCTGAGCTCTTGTTTGTGATCCGTTAAAAGGATAATAATGAAATGAAATAATATCCAGATAAAATCGACCCGCTGCATCACGCCCTGTAATGTCATCAGCGCCACCAGGGTTTGTAAGACCATTAATAATTGTTTGATTAAACCAGGCGGTTTCAGGACCAATAGTTAATATGGTGGGATCAACAGCCTTCATTGCTGAAGCAAATTGTTTAAAATACGAAGCAACCTGAGAAGAGCTGGTATAACTGTAACCAAGATCAGGCTCATTCCCAATTATCCAGTACTTGATATTCTTTCCCTTTACAATATTGACATATTGAACTATATTGGCTGCCTGCTGCGCCGTGTATTGCCAATTATGAAAAGGCACCTGAATGATTGGCTCCATGCCTTTAGCACGAATTGAATCAATCATCTTAATATATTGAAAATTTGTTGGCATGTTACGGTCAGCCGCAATTCCACCAAAGCGAATAACGGCAGCTCCTGAATTCTGAATGTTTTTCCAGTGTTTATGCAGCTTACCATACAGAATGCAGGGTGGGTTTGGACACGCGGATGCTTTACCTATAGTGTCGGGCATCCAGGCATTTTGTCCAAAAAACTCAGGTGGAATATTTTGACTAAATCCTGAACGAAACAAAATGAAAAATAAAATTAATAAGCCTCCTTTAATAGAACTCCCTTTCCCGCGCATTTTCAACTTTTTTAAGAAATAATGTAACTCTAAACCGGCGATAAAATAAAGGCTAATGGCTAATATTTCACCTCACCCGGCTATGAAATTTCCTTGTTTAACGGAGTCATTCGCAAAAGGTTATACAATTAACATTTATTTAACTATAAATATTTTTGTATAACCTGCTACAATCCTTTCCAAAAGCCCGCTTCCGGAGGTGGAAAAATATAATAATACACCAACCATCGAGATTTTGGTCTTGGCGATTGAAAACACAAGCTTACCGAAAATCAAAATTGTAAGCATTAACATAGAATACTTTTGTTTATTATTCGGTTAACGTGTAATGAACTTGTTTGTAATCTATTCTATTGGTCTTAATATGAAAAAACAAAAGCAGAATAATTCTCAACCTGAACCTGTAACCGCTAATAAAAAAAGCGATCAGGAAATCAGCCAATCAACAACCAACGCGAGGTATTCGGATGAAGACCTTAAGGAATTCAGAGAATTAATAATTGCCAAACTTGAAGAGGCAAGAATCGATTATTCTCTTTTGAAAGAAACACTAACAGGAGAAAATGATCATGGTACTGATGACACTTCCCCTACGTTCAAATTAACTGAAGACGCAAGCGACCTATCCTCAAAAGAAGAAACAGCCTTGCAGGCAATAAGACTTCAAAAATTTATAGATCAATTGCATAACGCCCTGATACGAATTGAAAATAAAACTTACGGAGTTTGCAGTATAACAGGTAAACTGATATCCAGGGAAAGGTTAAAAAGCGTGCCGCATACAACAAAGTGTGTTGATGCAAAAACAACACGTCCGGATTAAACAGAAAAGTTTATACCGCAACTTTGCAAGTAGTTAGTAATATAAAATAAAAATATTAACATGATAGCCTCAAACAACATTATTAAAACGGTGGTGATAATATTACTTATCACAAATTTAACCTCATGTAATAAGCCAGCCGGACCAGGAGGTAAAGCTACCGTAAAAGGAAAAGTATACGCGTATGATTTCGACAACACGCAGCGCTATCTCTTATCTAAAGGATACTCTCCCGGAGAACGCGTTTATATTTGCTATGGAAATAGTACAGAAATAGGAAACGACGTTCATACTTCAAGCGATGGCTCTTTTCAATTTTTATACTTAAATAAAGGTCATTACAAAGTTTTTGTGAACTCTTTGGACACAAGTATAAAAGTAAAAGGTAATGACACGGAAATACCTGTTATTAAAGAATTCGATATAACAGATGTTAAGCAAACAATTGTACTGGATGATATTATTATTAATAAATAAGCCATTATGAAAGTAACAACAGCTCTCGCATTAATATTGATCCTTTTTGTGCAACAAGGTATTTCACAGAGCAAAAAAGAAGTAAAGAAGAACAGTATTCGTTCAACAACAATTGTAGATTTAGAAAATGGTAAAACCATTAATAATAAAAAAACTGTGTTTGATAAAAATGGGGAGACAATCGAGGAAATTGATTACGACAAGGACGGGGTTGTAAAAACCACCCGTAAATACAAATACAATAAAGATGGAGACGTAATTGAAGAAGAGGAAACAGACGCTAAAAATCATAAAACAGAGAAGCACATTTATAAATATAATTCTTTGGGCGAAAAGAGCGAAGAACAAATCCTTGACTCAAATAACAAAGTAGTTAAAACGCATTATTATGTTTACGACCAGAAAGGTTTAAAAACTGAAAAAAAAACGCATGACGCTTCAGGTAAGTTAATCAGTATCCGTAAATATACATACGAATTCAAATGATAGCCCCATCCGAAATACTTAAATCGTTTGACGCAATTACCCTTAAAGAAATGGATAACGTGAAGCTCATGAACAGAACAGACACCAAATTCATTTTCTCTATTAAACAATTTGAGAAAATCATGACTGATATTAATCAATATTACCGTATTCTTGAGATTGATGGTAAGCGTTTATGCAGATACGAAACTTTATATTATGATACCGGCGATCTTAAACTTTACAAACAACATCAAAGGGGAAAACTAAACAGATACAAAATCAGGCATCGTACATATGTTGAATCTGATTTAGGATTTCTTGAAGTTAAGTTTAAAAACAATAAAGGTAGAACCATAAAAACCCGTATTCCGCAGCATGATGTACCTTATTCCTGGGGAGAAGAAAGTATTCAATTTCTCAAAAAAACACTCCCGTTTAATCCAATAGAGTTAAAGCCAGTAATATGGATAAATTACAACAGGTACACACTTGTAAATAAAAACGGAGGGGAAAGGCTTACCATTGACCTTGATCTGCAATTTGTAAAGGATCAAAAAAGCGAACAGTTGGAGCGCCTTGTAATTGCCGAAGTAAAACAGGATAAAAGAAAATCATCACCGTTCATGAATGTTATGAAAAAATGTCATATACGGGAAGGATCGATCAGTAAATATTGCATGGGTATTGCCTTTACCTACGACGGGGTAAAAAAAAACAATTTTAAAAGCAAATTAATAACTATAAAACACACCAACGCATGCTAACAATACTACAAGCATTAAATGAAGATATAGTTACATCCGGCATGGATGCGTTGACTAAAATGTCAACACGCATGAGTCTGCGTTTACTAATTGACCTGATAACAATTTTTGTGCTTGTGCGTTTTATATATTTCCCCCTTTATCGCCAGCGCGAATTCTTTTTCATGTTCGTCATATTTAACATCATAATTTTTCTTATTTCTTTTTTACTTAACAAAGTAGAGCTATCGATGGGTGCCGCATTCGGATTATTCGCTGTTTTTAGCATGCTCCGGTACCGAACAGAAAGTATCTCTATTAAGGACATGACCTATTTGTTCCTTTGTATTGCAATAGGATTAGTGACAGCGGTAACAAAAATTAAAGACACCCCCGATACATTTGAATACTTATTTCTTATTGGTTTAAATGCCGCAATTCTTCTTATCACATATGTTTTAGAAAACAATCACTTCATGAAAAAAGAAGCTTCAAAGCTGATTGTTTATGAAAACATAGAACTCATTCAGGCTAACAAACAACAGGAACTATTGGCCGATATTAAAACCCGCACTGGGATCAATGCTCACCGGTTTTCAATACAACGTATCAATTTTCTTAAAGATTCAGCATTAATTAAAGTTTATTATTACGAATGAAGCAATTACTAATCATAATATTTTCATGCCTTATTACAGGGTTATCGGCGCAGGGTTATTATTATGATGACGCCCAGGTAAGAGGTCATATTTCTATCGAAAAAAAATTTAAGAAAATATTTTCAGTTAATCTTGATCAGCAGTACCGCTGGAACAACAATGTTTCAGAGTTAAACAGAGCTTCGTTTGATATTGGTTTTGGCTGGAAAATTATCAAACAAATCAGGTTGCAGACCGATTATGTTTTTATTCAAAAAAGAGATAAAAATGAAATCTTCCAAACAAGAAACTGGTATAGCCTGGCCTTAATTTTCAAACATGAAATCCAAAGATGGAAATTCCAGTACAGAAACATGCTGCAGTTAAGATATGGATCACTTAACAGCAACTCCCAAAATATTCTGCGTTTATACGACCGAAATAAATTAAGTGTGAAATATGAAGCAACAAAACGATTTACACCTTACGTTGCTGAAGAAATATATATACCGTTAAATAGTCCGAGCCTTAAGGGAATTGAAAGGTCCAGGACGTATCTTGGACTACTGATCAATACTTTCCGTCATCAGCAATTGGAATTCTATTTCATGTACCAGACACGATTACAAAAAAATCTTTGGTACAGGCAAAAAGAATCTTATCCGGACATGAGACTTAACCGTGATTATATATATGGAATCGGTTACAGCTTCATTTTTTAAAAACACTTTCCTTTCCGGTATTAAAGAAGTTACACGGAGGTTAAATGCTATTCATTTTTTTAACCTACAACACTTTTTCCGGACAATACTTCTTTTATTGTGCTTCAATCATACTCAGGATGTTACTTCGCAGGTGTTAAAATCTATTGTTTATGACTTTGATGGTTTCGATTTAAATCAAACCAGTTTACCTGAGGGGGATTATAGTTTTGGTGATCTCACTTATAAAACAACATCAAATCCTTTAACCTCAAGCCATATGCTTGGAGACAGAGTTCTTCAAATGAACGTTAACTGGCTCAACAATTATGGGGCTTTTGGAAGAGGTATTTCGCGTTATATAGAATTTGATGCCGACAAGGACAGGTTAAACTTCTTCTTTTACAATCCAATATCAAATAATCAGTCAGCAACGCTCGAAGTAAAAATAGGAGACGATGATAATCAAAATAACACATATGAAACAGCTTCTGATGATACATGGAAAAAAGAAATTTCCATTCCCGGTTCATCAACCTGGCAATTAATTTCTATACCACTCAAAGACTTTACTGATAGTAACACGGGGGGCAATGGAATATTTGACATTGCATTTACCCAAAACAAAGGAATGTTATTAATAGTTGAATTTAGATTTAATAAGAAAGTCACCGGACTGTCAAATGCAGTTTTTTATATGGACATGATTTGTTTTACGGAAGGGATTCTTCCGCACGGAACTACTGAGTTGGATTTACCTTATAAAAGTCCTTCAGATTATTGTCTTCTCGGAGCATATCAATTAGAAAGTGTGGGCAATAACCATCTCATCCCTCAACATTTCGAAAGTTTATTTCCTCAAGTTTCAGGAAAAAGAATAGAGTACGTAAACACGTTTCTTCAATGGGGCAGTGATGGAACTGCAATAGCAAAAACTCTCCCGGGAAATTCAATCCAATTAATTATTAACAATGGCTACAAGCCTATTATTACCTGGGAACCAATGTTCAAAGGGTTCGCCCCGTTGGACCCTGTTCAGCCTAGATTAGATAATATTAATAGCGGCCAATTTGACGCCTACATTGACACTTTTGCTGCGAAAATAAAAACCTATTCGGACACCGTGATAATACGTTTCATGCATGAATTTGAAGGGAATTGGTATCCATGGAGCATTTCTCAAAATAATGGCGATCCGACAAAATTTGTAAATGCGTACCGGCGTGTAGTACAAAAATTCCGCGATAAGGGCGTTACCAATGTACAATGGATGTGGTGCGGGAACTCTGATTATGCCCCCTACTCATCTTATAATTGGCTTGTTGATGCCTATCCCGGGGATGCTTATGTAGATATAGTTGCAACTGATATTTACAATAGTCATTACCCGACAAGTTTACCATGGTGGCGATCCTTCAGGTGGCAAACGACAGAGAGTTATTATTACCTCAGTAAATACTTTCCGCAAAAACCAGTATTTATCTGTGAAGTCGGAGTTCGCGAACGAACCAACACGGAGCCAATAAGCTCGCAATCAAAGGCGGCCTGGTTTGCGGCAATGGACAAAGAATTACAATCAAATTTTAAAAAAGCACGGGCATTAATATTTTTTAATGCACTATCACAACAAAACTGGCTCGTGAATACTTCTGCAACTTCTTTGCAATCTTTAATTGACAACATCTGGTATGACAGTTATTATTTTAAGCCGCAAAATATTTTTACAGATGTTAAGGAAAATGAATATGGAAGTGGATTATACGTATACCCAAATCCTTCGACAGGGGTAGTAACTCTTAGCTACACTTCGGCGGAAGCAAAAGAAACATATAAAATAACGATATATAATTCGAATGGCGACATTATATATTCTGAAATTATTAAAGAGAACACCAATTCATTCACAAAAAATATTGATATGAGTTTTTTAGCAAAAGGAATTTATCTTGTAGAACTGAAAGGTGAAATTTCAAACATTACCAAAGTGAAAGAACTTAGAAAACTTGTGTTTTTGTGATTTTATTGCCGATTGAGTAAAATTAATTTAGCGCCTGCCTGAAAAAACTCGTCCTTCATTATATAATTAAGGAACGCATTTCTGGCTTCGGATGTGGAGTTAACCCGAAATGTTTCTTTTTCATTGAACCACGCTAGCAACTTTACTTTAGACATGTCTGACTTTAAGGCCTCGCTCATTTGCTTAATCCACTCTGCTTTACCCTGGCGTAAATCGCCTTCACCAGATGATCTTTCCCTTGAAGCCACCTCACATACCAACAGAGGCTTTCCCAGTATTTTTTCTGTAAGAATAAAATAATTCTCCATTCCTTCTTTCCTGAATGACCTCCAAACTTCTTGTCCTTTTCCCGCGCCATTGTAAATATCCAGTCCTACATAGTCCACGTATTCGTCTCCTGGATATGCATCCATAATATAGTTCCAACTCTCCTGGGGAACTGACATTGAGTTAGGACACCAGATAAACTTAACGTTATCAACCTGATTATTTTTAAAAATATTGCGGATATGACGGTAAGCATTAACAACCAACTGAGGGTTTCTATCATTGTTAATTGTACACCATGGATACCAGTCGCCATTAAATTCATGAAGAATCCGGAGCAATACAGTTCCATTAACCTGCTGTATTTCTTTAGCCCATGCGGTGAAAAAAGAATCGAAATGCCCCTCCACGATACTATATAAATTTGGTTGCTTAAAGTTTGGATTCGTATTTACAAAGTGGTCTTCAAGTGTAATCATTGGAACATAACCTTCACTAATAACCTTATTAATCCGTTCAACGGAAGGATAATGATTTTGAGTATTTCCACCATCAACAGCAAAGGGATGAAAAAAATGCACCACACCCAGTTTTTTCTCTGAGGCGGGTTTGAAATTTTCTTCAAACGATTTTGCGATGTCAGAAAAATTCGCCGTATTGCCCTCCTTTGACCATGCGCCCAAGCAGCAAAAAGTATTAACCTGAGCGGCAGGGGCGTCAAACATACCTGCGCCGGTTACCAATCCTGCTTTTGAAAATGAAATAAAATCAAAATAAAAAATTTGTTTTTTTACCAATTTAGTAGGCTCTGCAAAAGAAAATACTACTGAAAATATTTTACCATGTTTATATCCGGTATTAAAAACTCCATCCCCTCCGGGGTTTGAATCCTGAAACTTTTTTAATGGTAGTGACATTATTTGCCAACCACTCTTTGCCCCTATTATTTCGGTACACACCCACACATCGTCATTTTCTTTTTGAAAACTATTATTTGAATTATCATCTTCCTGTATCTCTATTTTTAAGTTCACAGGAGTTCCTTCTATCTGATTTACATAAAAATTTAAATTATCATTTTCCTGATCAAGTTCAATATTTAAACCCAGTCCTTTGCCCCATCCTCCATATTCAAACTTTCCATAATACTCAATTTTAATTGCACGCTCTCCCGCGTAATCACGATAATTAGCAACAGGATGTTCGCCATGAATTTTACTATTCACACTTGCCTTAACTTTACCAAAAGTAAAAACGCCATTTGCTTTAAGATCAGATGATCCGTCACAAAATCCCTCAAAATCTTCAATTATAAATTTTAACTGCGCATAAGATGAGTATGAACACAAGATTGTAAAAAAAACAAATGCAAATAATCGGGTTCTCACCATATCCAATTTGCCACTAATCTGAAATTTCCATCAAGGAAGCCATAAAGCGGATAATCTGTTTTTTTTCCTGGCCAGCGATTAACAGCCCAGTTACCATAAGTAAGAGATAAACGAAACGACCGCCAATCGAAATATCCGAAACCGTAAGTATAGTCGGGATCCCAGGGCAACTGCCTGAACATTGGATTAAAATAATAATATACCGCGCCTTCTATATAAATATTCCAGAAAAGTGTTGCCCTGCAACTAATACCAGCGGTAGGTTTACCTTCATATTGTACTCTCTCAAATTCATCCCGGTAACGGAAAGCGTACCTTACAAAGGGTGTAAATTTGAGAGACGAAGTACTGTCTAATTTTATTCGGGCTGAAATAGCATCTGGGAGTACATAATTATAAGATAAAAAATAGTAACCCTCTGTAAATTTTTGAGCGATCGTTTCAAGATCATCTGTGTACTTATTATTTATATAGTTCTCATACCCGAAATTAATTTTATAAGGCCGCCAATTATATCTTCCAATAGAATAATTATAATCCGCTATCCACCTTGCTGCAGCCCGCTTATTAAAGTCATAATAAAAAGTACTATTAAAACTAAATTCCTCAAAAAAACGAATTCGCGAAAAAAAACCAATTGCGCTGCGATACTCGTTATTAAACTTTAAACCATCGTTTATCAAAACACGTCCGAAATTATAAGAGATACTGCCACTTACTCTGTTTCTTCCCAATAAGAATTTATCATAATGAAAAACGTCTCGAAAGTCTTTCATATCCTTGAATTTCTTAACTCTTTGAGTACGCATATAATACAAGGCCCGCGGCGCTTCATCGACCACAATCTGTGCCATTCCCTCATTACACATAAAACAGAAAACAGAAAAAATAAGTAAATACAGTTTACCACGTATAAGTCGCCTTTTTTGAACCATTTCTAATTTTTCTACGTATTTAATAATTTTGATTATTTGCAATTCTCAACCATATAATAATATGCCTGCTCACAACCGTATCTTACCGCTTTATTGAGATCTTCGCAACCTCCCCGCCTGTCTCCGTTTTGGCATTTTATCATACCTCTCTGGTAATACGCGTTCTCAAAATCAGGTTTATACTCTATAGCCATATTATAATCTTCCAACACGTCCTTAGAGTCTTTCAGGTTATTTTTTGCTAAGCCCCGTTCATAATAAGCCATTGCACAATCGGGCTGTAACTGAATTGCAAGATCATAATCTTCAATCGCCGACTGGTAATCCTTTAGCTCACATTTTAGTTTACCGCGGTTAAGATAGCCCAGGTAGCTTCCTGGCTGAAGTTTAACTGCCTCGCTGTAATCCTCAAACGCTCCCCTGAGATCTGTTAATTGACTTTTAACATTTCCTCTTCTCACGTACAGTTCCGCGTCAGGTTTTATTTGTATTGCTTTGCTAAAATCAATAAGCGCATTACGATAATCCTTCATTTCATAATATATTAATCCACGGTTATAATAAGCGTCGGTATTTTTCTCATCAAGTGCGATAGCCTGAGTGAAGTCAGGTAAAGCATCCGAGATATTTCCCATTAATGACTTAACAATTCCTCGACTGTTGTATGCTTTGGAATCATCAGGACGTAATGCTATAACCTTATTAATATCAGCCAGCTCACCCTCATAATCACCTGCCTTTCCACGAACAATGCTTCGATTATAATAGGCATCGGCATATCGTGGATTAAGTCGGATAGCAGCGTTGAAATTTGCCATAGCTGATTTCATATCTGCAAGTTCAGCAAGTGCCAAACCTCTGTTAAAATATGCTTCGTAAGATTCCTCCCAGGTGAGTTTCTTTAATTTTAATGCCGTATTATAATCTGCCACTGCACTTTTATAATCATGCAACTTGTATTTTGCAAATGCCCGATTGAGATACGCTAAAGAAAACGTTGAGTCAAGCTGAATAGCTTTTGTAAATAAATGAACAGCGTCTACATATTGTCCATTACTGTTTTTTGAAAGACCTTTTGTGTAATAGGACTGAGCCGCTGAATCCTGCCCGGGACCACGAATACCTAGAACAAAATCCAGGGCAAACATATTATTGAATATGAAATAAAATGCAATTAATATGTTTATCTTTTTCATGCCTGTTCACATACGGTTCTTACAAATAATAATAAAATCCAATTGACAATAGAAGTATAATGAGTAAGACAAAACCCACAGCTTTCATTACGGGAGTTAGTGATGAACTTATCGCCGGAATATTCCTGGTCTTTTCCTTTTCCAGAAATACTTCAATTTTCCTCACAATCTCGTTCACAAGTCTGTCATTTTTTATAATATAATCACTCGCTCCTGCCTTGAGTAATTCGGAAGGCATTTTACGATATTCCTTATCAACAAGCATTATAACATAACATTCCGGATTAGATTCTTTAATTTGTAATAACGCGTCGTATCCGTTTATTCCCGGCAGTGTATAATCAATAATTATTATCTCAGGTTTAAGATGTAAGTTCTTTATACAATCTTCCCCAGAACTATAATCCAGAAATCGGTACATTACATCTTTGGTAAATATATAATCAAGCATTTGTGTAAAAACACGATCATCACCAACAATAAAAATATGCTTACGCACTTTCTCCTCCATATCTTCTTCTCTTTTGATTACAAAATTAGACTGGTGCTGACTTTAAAATTTACATTTTCGTTTAGGAAGGAATTTTAATAGCCCAAAGCTTTTAAACTATTTTTACGTTAAGACGGGAGAAAAACCTTTAATCTATCCCTATCCGGTGTTTGGGCTCTATCCTTCATTTGCGGGTCGTTTTCAGGATTATTTTCTATGGCGAGTTTAAAATCTTTATTTTCCCAGTTTTCACTTTCAGGCCAGTAAAATGTAAATGCAAATTCCTGAGAGTATCCAAGGGTTTCGGTCGGCAAGTCAGCGTAATGAATACCCAACCCGGTATCATATGTTGATATATCTATTGTTGTTTGCCAGTTATCACAACTATATTTTACATATGCATGAGCAAGACTCTGAACCCTTAATATTTTATTTTTTGGAATTACCTCGTATTTGCTGTTAAAGTTCCAGATAAAAATATTTGATTCAATTTTATCAATGACATATCGTTGTTCAACCTGTGCGGGCATATCAAATACACGCCGCGCCTTTAATGAACGGCATAACTTTATATATTCGGCATGCGCCCACGCCAACGGCATAGCTGACCCTGAAGGTTTTCCGAAGTATAAACCAAGTTCAGGAATATCATCCGAATCCCATATTTGTTCAGGAAAAAGACCAGTTTCGTTAGCATAGTTTTCGAATGTTTTTAATAATTTTTCGGCGTAGGAGTAATTCCCAGCGGCAACTTCGTAATGAGCGCGCTCTCCTGTAAGCAAAGGCCAGGGCCTTCCTATTCCTGTTCCGTTAAATGGCTGACCATCTACCTTTTCCCCATAACCATCGCGGTTATAGCGATACCATGCAGGTCCAAGGGTTGGATGTTCCATCTTTAGAGTCGCATCAATAACTTTAATTGTATTAAGAATTTTTGGATCGTCGGCAGCACGCAAACCGTAACGAACAAGCGCAAGTGCATCCGGACTTACCATTTCACTTGCAGGACAAATATTTTCTCCACCGGGTCTGTTTGAAATCATCAGAAGGCCATCAGACGAATTACTGTTGTCAAAAGATTCCTGCGCGTTTATTCTTACATAGTACCCATCAACTCCGACAAATTTTGCCAGATCAGATCCTGTTACGTAAGTCCATCGCTCAATACCGGAGTTCCATGAATCAGCAGTTTCTCTTAAGAATTGTGCTACCTGAGGCTCGTTATTATGATCTGCGTAATCAGCTGCAATAAGCAACGCCGCAATTTCAACCGCGAGTGTAAAAGTAGAATAACCGGCATTCTCTTCCCAGCGATCCTGAAGAGTAATGGGCCCGTGACTAACAAGATAACCAGCGGCTTTGCGCACCATAGGCCAAAAATGTTTAAGCTCATTTTCGGTTAGTATACATTCACGGTTCACAAGATCAACAAGCATAATCGGAAGAGCGGTTTGATCCATCTGGATGCCTACCCAGTATGGTTCACCATCAAGCCACATATTTTGAACCCAATGCCCGTCAGCTTCCTGTGTAATCATTAAATAATTTAATACTCTACGTGCATCTTCCAAAGCTTTTGCGGCAAGAAGCCCCCCTGCTGTCTGAACCATATCCCGAGGCCATACCAGGTGATATCCCCCAAGGTCGTCATCGCCCTTGTTAAAACCCCAGGGAATGGAGAGACTTGCAATAAGCCCACCCGGATGACGCTTGGATTCATGAACACGTAACATGGTTGCGCTAATTGCAAAATATATGGGTGTAATTCCTTTTTTATTATTTAAATCAAACTGATACAGTTTTTTTTGCCACTTCTGCCACTCACTTATAAATTGATTTTTTGCATCATCAAAATTTTCTAAAATGCTTGCCCGCGCGCGTTGACCAGCTTCTTCCGGATTTCTACCGAAGCCAAGCGCAACAATAAAACTGTTGTTTCCTATTTCCTCCAGATCTATTTCACCCATAAGGGCAACATTTCCATTTTCAGCCCGTTCAAATTCCCACAACATTTTTTTGTGCCGGATGAGATCCTGCCAACCATCTGACGAACCTACAAATCCGGCGGAAGTTTTTTTCCATGGAACTGAGCAGGCCATAGCGAGTGAAACATCGCCGCGCTGTGCAAACAACATTGGAACACCTTTATAATCGCCTACCCAAGCCGTGTTGCCTGCACCCGAATTACCCAGATGCGGCGCAAGAAGCATGAATAATTTAAAATCTTTTCTTTTTTTATTGGTTGGATGAAAATGTATTTTTTGCAATAGTGTATCCCGTGAAGGATCAGAAATAATTTCTTTTTCAATTCTATATGAACGATAATTACAGCTATTGGTGATATGGTATCCCGGAACGTTTTTCGCGATGTGTTTTATGAAATGAGATGTATCCCGTTTCTCTTCAGAAAAAAAATCCTTTCCATTAGTAACGATGAGGCTAAGGTCTCTAGTACAGGCCTGGTCCACCTGAGGATAATAAATTTCGTTAAGAATACCATGACTAATTGAGTACCAAACCTTACTTGCAGTATTAAGTGATGTACCCACACCGCTCTTGGCGCTAGAAGTCCACCTGGCCTCTATCCCTGGCCATCCAAAGGCAAATTTTTCTTTTCTGTGCATAGAGAATGAGATAAGTTATTTCTTATTTACCTTTTTGTCATTTCCGTCCTTCCTGGTACTCTTATCTTTATTATTTTTTTCTGCTGTATTTGAATCTTTTTTATTATCATTATTTTTTTCTTCTGTAATATTTTGAGATGGTTCGATGCCCGCCATAGGAGGCCCCGTCAGATCATCAAAATAATATGTATCTGAAGTGGAAGAATTGGGATTAAACAAGAGTACTGCCTGATCGATCTGATTGGCCGCGGTTTCGCTACCTTGAGGAATTTGTGCAAACTTAAATTCAAGTTCTTCCCATTCATTGCTCTTTGTAGTATAAGCTTGATACTGGCTGTGGGTACCAGCGGGATAATCGTTATTTCCGTTTCTTGCTCCAAGTAAAATCTCAACAAGCGTACCCGGAGGAGCACTTGTATAAACCTTCAATTTAAGCTTGGGTGGAATTCCTAAATAGGTAGCATAGGCTTCTACGTTGGTAAGTTTGCGGGATAAATTCATTTTTATGTTTGCAAACTTCTTCGAACCATTCCTAACATACAAACCACATTTTGCAGAACTGTTTACCGAATTAGGCTCTGGATTTTTTGCTAATGTATCCAAAACCCCGGCACGTTCTCCATAGTGTAGTACTTTGGTTCCTTCGAAATTATCATATAACTGTCCTTGGCTTTTAGCAGTTGTTACAATAATGAGACATGCAGCAAATAATCCAGCATATCTTTTTAAACAAGTAACTTTAACGGGTTTATTTGTTTTCATCGCGTAAATTTTAATGTTTAATTCAACGTTTCTCCACAAAACTAAAGGAGATTCATTGGGCTGATAGAATAATTCGGTGACGTGGAGTTTTAAATAGCCAAAACTGCATAAATATCGTTTAGTGATTATGCCAAAAACTCAGCGTGTACATAGCAATCCAATTGTGCCTAAATCAGAGCTTCTCCAGAATCATCATTTCCTTTTTGAGCTCATCATAGGCCAGCTCACAAACAGTTGTCACCCTTTCTATAAGTATTTTTATTTCTTCGGTTTCTTCCCGGTCTGAGGCATGCTGTTGAATCTTTTTTGCCATATCTTCATATTCCTTATCAATTCCCATTGTAGAGAATGATGGAACCAATGAATGCGCTGAAGCACGAAGATTTTCCCAATCTTTTTTTTCCAGGCTCTCCTTCATTACGTTAATCAGCTTAGGGGTTTCGTCAAGATAAACTTTTATCATCTCTGAAATCATTTCAGGATTATTTTTCGTCAGTCGTTTAAGAAAGTCGAGATTGATAATCTTCTTCTGAACAGACTTAATACTTTTTTCTCCGCTGCTAACTTCCGGCTTTCGCGCCGTTTTATCTTTTAGATAAATACTGATTTTCTTATATAGAATTCTTTCATCTACCGGTTTAGAAATATAATCATTCATACCAATTGCCTTGCACTTTTCAACATCTGCCGTAGTTACATCCGCCGTCAGTGCAATAATAGGAATGTCAAGCTTCATAGTGTTCCGTATATATTGAGTAGCCTTGTATCCATTCATTTCCGGCATCTGAAGATCCATTAGAATAATATCGTATTTGCCTTTTTGTAATTTTTCAATGGCAATTTTTCCATTTGCAGCAATATCAGCTATGTAACCAACATCTTCCAGGAGAGTTTTCATTAGCAGCTGATTAAGAGTGACATCTTCAGCTACAAGCACACGGACATTATTTGCTTCAGGTTCAACATGAACATTTGAATCAGTTTCAGTGACAACCTGTTCTTTCGCTTTTTTAAAGTTTAAGGTGAATGTAAATGTTGAGCCTTTACCAAGTTTGCTTTCCACCCATATTTCTCCACCTTGCGCTACAACCAGCTGTTTAGCAATTGCAAGACCCAAACCGGTTCCTCCATACAATCTTGCAGTACCACTAGACGCCTGTTGAAACTTGTCGAAAATACTCCCGAGTTTGTCTTCGGCAATTCCAATACCGGTATCTGTAATAGCAAATTCAAGAGTAACTTTTTTATCATCTTCTTTAATTAATTGTACGCTTACAGTAATTTTGCCTTTTGTTGTAAACTTAATAGCATTACTCACAAGGTTCAGAATTATCTGATGAAGGCGCACCGGATCACCGATTAGTACTTCAGGAATCGAATTATCATATTGCTTTTCAAGTTCAAGTTTTTTCTCTACAATCTTTGGTTCAAAGAGATGAAGCATTGCATAAATGGAAGCCGATAACTTAAATGGAATTTGTTCAAATGTCATTTTACCCGCCTCTACTTTTGCAAGATCCAGAATATCATTAATTAGTACAATTAGCGCATCGCCAGAAATTTTAATGGCATCAATGTATTCCCTTTGTTTTTCGGTAAGCTCAGTTTTTAAAACAACTTTCGTAAATCCGATAATTGCGTTTAGAGGCGTTCGGATCTCATGACTCATGTTAGACAGAAATTGCTGCTTTGCCTTAACAGCTTCTTCCGCCAACTGTTTTGCCCTTTCAGCATGCTGCTTGGCCTCTATTAGTTCATTCTCAAATTTTTTACGCTTTGTAATATCCCTGGCAACAATAACCACGCCGAGAACGTTACCTCTATCATCAAGATAAACAGAACCATTGAATAAAACATCAGTTAGTTTTCCATCTTTATGACGGATTGTTAACGGTGAATCCACCACAAACCCCTTTGCAAAAGCTTCCTGATATACCTGGCGCGCTTTCTGTTTATCCGTGAAATAATCAAAAAAATCTGTTCCCGTAAGTTCCTCCCGTGTAATACCCGTAATATTAGCCAAAGCTTCGTTCATATCAGTAATTTTTCCATCAGAATTAATTGTAATTAAAGGGTCAAGACTTGCTTCTATTAATGAACGGGAATACTTAGACAGTAGTTTTTCACGGGCTACAACTACAACCCCGAGAACATTACCTTTATCGTCATGATAAACAGAACCATTAAAAAGAACATCGGTTAGCTTTCCATCGATATGGCGAATAGTTAAAAGGTAATCTTTTATCTGACCGGCGGCAAAAACTTCTTTATAAACCTCCTTAGCTGTTTCAGGTTTGGTAAAATACTCAAAGAAATCTGTTCCCGTAATTTTTTCGCGGGGCAATCCTGTTAAACGAGTCAGAGCCTCATTCATATCAGTAATTTTCCCTGCTGAATTTATAGTAATAATAGGATCTATACTTGCTTCAATCAGACTTCTTACATATTCAGATTGCTGCTTAAGCATAGCATTAAGGGTTTTCATGGATTGCCCCTGAACAACCAGCTCATAATTTTTCTTATAAAACTCTACAAATATTGATACTTTAACTTTTAAAATTTCAGGAGAAACAGGTTTCACCAAATAGTCAACAGCACCGGTCTTATATCCTTTAAAAACGTCTTCCGGTTTATTGGTTTCTGCAGTTAAAAATATTATTGGTACATCTTTGAAACTTTCGTTTTGGCGAATGAGCGTGGCTGTTTCAAATCCATCCATTACAGGCATCTGCACATCCATTAATATTATTGCGAAATCATGCTCTTCGGCAAGAACTTTCAGAGCCTCACGACCAGAATTAGCTTTAACGAAAACATACTCTTCATTCTCAAGCAACGCCTCAAGAGCAAGAAGGTTCTCCGGACGATCGTCGACCAGCAATATTTCCACGCTTGCTTTATTTATAGTCATTTCCCTATCTTTTGCGATTTGCTGCATGTCTTCAAGCACAAATTAAACTCAATTCCAAGAGACTGCCGGGAATATTCGGTAAGGCCGCAATTTTAATAGCCGGAAGGGTGTTTAAAAAAACAGGTTTAATCAAATTCCATGAATCAATATCCATATGGATACTAATCAAAAAACAATACAGGAAAAAATTATAATGGATAAGACGTTATATCAGATTTAATTTTTTGAGCAATTCCTTTTTAAATTGCTCTCCAATTGGCAGCGGATGCTTTCCAATGTATGCGGTGCTTTCTTCAATATTATCAATGTGATTTAAAGACGTTATGTAGGAACGATGTAGCCGGTAGAACTTATCATGCGGCAATTTTTCTTCAATACCTTTTAATGTAATGTGAACGGTATAACGTTTATCATCCGTAAAAATATTTACATAGTCTCCTAATGCTTGTATATACTTAATATCGTCAATTTTAATTTTAGCAAGAATATTATTGGAACGCGCGAAAATATATTCCTTATCCTTTCTTACAGGACTTGTTTTTTTACTATTATCGTAAAGTTCCTTAGCTCTTGAAACTGCCATTGTAAATCTTGGTAAGCTAACTGGTTTAATGATATAATCAGCGACATTAAGTTCAAAAGCCTCGATAGCGTAATCCTTCTTTGCAGTTATCAGGATAATGATAGGTCGTTTTTCAAGATTCTTTATCAATTCTACACCTGACATACCCGGCATTTCCACATCCAGAAAAACAAGATCAATATCTTCGGTTTTTAGAAGATTAAATGCTTCGATCGGATCGGAACATTCATGTGTTAGTTTTAGAAAATCAACCTGCTCTATCATTTGTCTGATAGCCGTTCTTGCCATTTTGTTATCATCAACTATTATACAATTCATCTGTTTTAGTTTTTGGGTTAGTAGAGTTAATTTGTTCGGTAAAAGGGTTTTTATATTAGCTAAAGAAGCTAAATAAAAAGTTATGCCAGGTGGGGAAATTATTGATCACCTGAACTTTATACTCTTAATAAAGAATTGATACTGAAACGTATAAAAACAGTTAAACGGGTTAAATAACTTTTTACCTTAATTATATGAAATCACAAAACAAATGTTGAATTGTGAGAATAAAAATGTCCATCAAATGCCTCAATGGCCAAAATTCCACAATGGAACTAAAAATTATTTTTTATCTCCTTTTAATATTCCTGAAGCTTCTTCTGATGTCATAACAGGAGGCCCGGTAAGATCATCGAAATAATATATGTGAGAAGTGGCGCTATTTGGATTAAATAACAAAGTTATCTGATCTATTTCTTCAAAAGAAGTTTGACTTCCCTGTGGTGTTTGGGAAAATTTGAATTCAAGTTCTTCCCATGCACCGCTAACAGTTGTGTATGCCTGGTACTGACTATTCACGCCTTCGGGATAAGCCTGGCCATTTTTCTTCCCT
>Ga0255338_1000694_pt1 | contig 88461 bp, 80 predicted proteins | sample MeOH1_35cm_T4_19_FD_203715 | JGI IMG/M metagenome (GOLD analysis project Ga0255338, IMG submission 203715) | Sandy soil microbial communities from University of British Columbia, Vancouver, Canada - MeOH1_35cm_T4_195 | ecosystem: Engineered > Artificial ecosystem > Sand microcosm > Unclassified ... | reverse complement strand
AACCGGGGCGAACGGGGCGAATCGGCCTCTGAACGGTGGTTGTGAGGCGAATGGGAAGAGCCTTTTTAGCCGGTGATGCACGGTGATGACGGTGATAAAGCAGGGCAGGTCCCCGCATGGGCCCGCCCTGGGTGGAGCCCATGCTGCGTGCTGCCGGGGTGCAATCACTGTAATCACCGTTCATCAGCGGCTGAATGCTTTTGCTTTTCGATCCGTGTCCATCCCTGCCGGCCGCACGGCTCTGGGCCGGCTCCCGCTGGGCGTGCAGGCTGGCTTCCTCAGGGTGCCTTGTGATCGAGAGCGCTGATCCGGGGGGCGAACACCCATGGCCTTGCCGTGAGGGTCACGACCCCGGGCATTGACGATCCATGGTTCGTTAGTCAGTCGGCCTGTTGCAATGAGGCCGCTGGCGCCTATATTGAAAAAATCCGCATGCATATAGCGTGTGAGATTTATTTTCAGTTGGTGAAACAATTCAGAGGAGAAAGCCATGAACCAGGTTCCAAGCTTCACATTCGCCTCGCGCACCAGCCGCACGCTCGGGCGCTTCGGGCTGGCCATCGCCTTGGCGGGCGGCATTGGAATTTGCGTGCCGGCCTCGGGCCAGGCCGGCGGCGAACAATCGGGCCAGGCCGGCGGCGAACAAAACGAGAGCCGGATTGCGCGCGGCTTCGCCATCGTGCCGCAAGGCGTGACGCTCAACCTGCAGGGCCGCAACCGCGCGCTGGTCGGATTGGGCAGCTACATCGTGAACACGACCGGCTGCAACGACTGCCATACGAATCCCTCGTACCTGCCCGGCGGCGACCCCTTTGCCGGTCAGCCGGAGCTCGTGAACAGCGCGCAGTACTTGACGGGAGGTCGGCAGTTCGGGCCGTTCACCTCGCGCAACTTGACGCCGGATAGCACGGGGCGCCCGGCTGGCTTGAGCTTGAGCGAATTCCTGAACCTGATGCGCACCGGCATCGATCCGGATTGGACACCGGCATCGGGTCGTCCGCAAATTCTTCAGGTGATGCCGTGGCCGGTCATCGGCAAGATGACCGATCGCGATCTGACGGCCATCTACGAGTACCTGAGCGCGATCCCGTCGCTGCCCAACAACCCGAACCCGGGCCCCTGAGTGCGCTTCGCCGCGCCGGCCTTGGAGTTGGTGCTGCAGCGCCAGCTGACACTCGTGGCATATCGGTTGCTGGGAGACGATTGCGAATTTGGGAACACGCCCTGATTGTGTTTGCTTTTCGATCCGCATCCGTCCGTGGCTTAAACCACCCTTCGCCTGCCTGCCCGCCCCTGGAATCGCACCGCTCGCCCCAGGCCTGCTTCCGATTCTGAGGGGTTCGGGGCAGGATGCTTCGCGGAGGTATCCCATGCGTCGTATCGCTCTTGCCCTGCTCGCGGCCGCGCCCGTGCTCTTCGCCCAGGCGCCGCCCCTTACCCTGCCCGAGGCCAGCCCCAGGGCCCACGTCAGCCAGATGGTGGGGCTGACGGACATCGACGTGAGCTACCACCGGCCGGCGGTGAACGGCCGCAAGGTCTGGGGCGGGCTGGTGCCCTATGGCCAGGTCTGGCGGGCCGGGGCCAACGAGAACACCGTGGTGACCTTCTCCAGCCCCGTCCGCGTGGGCGGGACGCCGCTGCCGGCGGGGCGCTACGGCCTCCACATGCTGCCCACGGCCACGGCCTGGACCGTGATCTTCAGCAGCCAGTCCCACGGCTGGGGGAGCTACAGCTACGAGGCCAAAGAGGACGTGGCCCGGGTGCTGGTGACGCCCGTGGCCGCCGAACCCACCGAGCGCCTCGCCTACACCTTCGACGATCCCAGCGAGCAGGGGGTCACGCTGTCGCTGCGCTGGGAGAAGCTGCGGGTGCCCATTCCAGTGGAAGTGGACACCAAGGCCGTGGTGGTCCAGAGCCTGCGGGAACAGCTGCGCGGCCTCCACCAGTTCTTCCCGGAGGCCTGGAGCGGCGCCGCGGGCTGGTGCGCCCGCAATGACGTGAACCTGGATGAAGCCATGACCTGGGTCGACCGCTCCCTCACCATGCGGGAGTCCTTCACGGGCCTGCGCGTCAAGGCCGCACTGCTGGACAAGAAGGGGGACACCAAGGGCGCCGAAGCCCTGCGGGCCAAGGCCCTGACGAAGGCCACCGAAGTGGAGGTCAACCAGCTGGGCTACACGCTGCTGGGCCAGAAGAAGATGGACGAGGCCCTCGTCCTCTTCCAGCGGAACGTCCAGGATCATCCCGACTCCTGGAACGCCTACGACAGCCTCGCCGAGGCCTACGCCCTCAAGGGCGACAAGGCCCAGGCCGCCGCGAACTACCGCAAGGCCCTCGAACGGGTGAAGCAGGCGGACCAGCGCACCCGCATCCAAACCGAGCTCGACAAACTCAAGTAGCCCGGACGGGCGCTTGCATCACCGGCGAAGGATTCCTGACAAGGATCTTCAGCCGGTGGTGCACGGTGATGGGCGGTGATCAAGCAGGGTGGGTCTCCGCATGGGTCCGCCTTCGGTGGCTTCCGGTGGCGTTGGAGAACATGTTGAAATACTATGAATAAACAGACATTGATTTAATTAAACATATTTATGGTCCCACCGGTGCTACGCTTCGGCCCCAACCACAAGAGGGGAGGAAGCCCATGAAGGTTCGCATGGCCCAACTGCTCATCGCCGCCGCCCTGGTCGCGGGGGTCGGCTTGTCCGCCCAGGGCAAGCCTTCCGCAGCCTCGATGGATGCGCTGGTGGCGGCGCCGAGGAATCACAAGGTGCTCTACGAAGATGATCACGTGCGCATCATCGAAGTCACCGTCCAGCCGGGGGAGACCGAGAACCTGCACTCCCACCACTATCCCTCGGTGTTCATCTACGATGCGGCCCAGCCGAAGATGCGGAACCACTTTGCGGATGGCACGGGTTGGGATTACACCAGGAACCTGGGGGGCTTCAGCCAACAGAGCGGAGGACTCCACTTGCCGCCGCGAGCGAAGGCGGCCATGGCCAGACGCGAAGCGGATCTGCCAGCCGCTCTGGAGGCAGGCTGGCCCGCGGCGATGGCCATGGGACCCGACACAGGCCCACCGCACCAGGTGACCAACCTGGACACGTTCCCGCATCACTTCTACCGCTTCGAGTTCAAGCGGATCGAAGGCACCAGCATCATGAAGCGAACGGTCTATTGAACGGCCGCGCGAGGGTCGCCGGGCGAGCGAGGCGAGGAACGCGAGTCGAAGCGTAGCAGGCACTACGCGCGACGAGCGTGACGCTGCTGGATTTCCTGAAATAGACCCGGCTCAGAGGTCCGGCTTGCAGTCCTCGCAGGGCTTCATGCCGGCCTTCTTCGCCTCCGCCACGGACTTGAAGTCCACGCGGGTGCCAGCCTTGTTGATCTCCTTCACCCACTTGCAGTTGGCCTTGTGGTACAGCTTCGTCTCCTTGCAGCCCACGATGGCCTCGACCCTGGCTTCGGCCTTGGCGGGCGTCTTGGCCGGATTGGCGATCCGGGCCGCCAGGGGGGCCGCCACTAGGCAGGCCAGAACCACGAATGAGAGTCTCCGCATCGGGCACCTCCCTGAATGCGAATGCGAGACTCAGTTTCGGTTTCCACGGAATTCGCGCCAAGGAATCCGCCGGACCCCACCGGTCCGGGGAACAACCCAGGATTTGAGGGCGGTCTGGGTCTGGAAGGGCCATCGTCCAGTTTCTGGAATGAGCGACCTAAGAAAAAACAATCGTAATTTTGATTGACCTCGAAGCGGGGGGCCCCTAACCTCCGGTCTCATGAACACCCCTTCGGAAAAACGAGCCAGCCCTCGGACGGCCCTGGATCGGGTGGTCCAGTTCGAGCGCACTGCCAGCGAGGCCGAACCTCCCAGCGAGGGGCTCAGCCTGGGGATCGGGCGCGACATCGGCCCAGGGGGCGCGAGTCTCCTGACGGACTGCCCGCTGCGTCCGGGCGAGGTCCTGAAACTCCATGTCCCCGCCGAGACGGAGCCTGCGGAGGAGCTGCTCATCTCCGAGGTGACGTGGACGCAGCCGACTCGCAACGGCTTCCGCGTCGGCCTGCGGTTCCTGGCCTGAGGCCTCCTGCTAGGATCCTTCCAGATCCACAGGTGGAGGTCCATGCGGCGCCCGGTCCACAGGCTCAGCCTATCCCTGGCGGCGGGGCTGCTGGTGCTGAGCGGCTGCTCGCGGCCCCCGCGCCCTGTGCCCCTGCGTCCGGTCCGCGAGCGTCCGGCTGCCCAGACACCGGTGGGGAGAACGCTCCCCCGCCTGGGCTACACCCTGCAGGCGGGGGCCTTCGCGAAGGTGGAGAACGCGGCGCGGTTCTCGCAATCCCTGCAGGCCCAGGGGCTGGAGGCGGCCTACTACGCGTCGGGGGATGGCCTCTACCGGGTGCGCTTCGGGGACTTCACCACGAAGGAGAAGGCCCGGGCCCGGGGCGAGGCCCTGAAGGCCGCCGGAATCATCGAGGCCTACTGGGTGGTGGCGCCGGATGGTTCGGCGCCTGGGGCGGGCGGGCGGTTCCAGGCGCATCCCGAGGATGAGCGGGGCCTCCGGGCCAGCCTGGTGGACACGGCGAAAGGCTATGTGGGCGTGCCCTACCTCTTCGGAGGCACCACGGAACGGGGCTTCGACTGCAGCGGCCTCACGGGGGCCGTATACCGGCTGAACGGACTGCGGCTGCCGCGGTCCTCCCAGGCCCAGTTCGAGGCGGGCCGCCCGGTGGATCTGGAGGGGGCCCGGGCGGGAGACCTCCTCTTCTTCGCGACCAATGGCGGCGGGCGGGTGAGCCATGTGGGGCTGTACCTGGGGCAGGGAGCCTTCATCCACGCGCCGCGCCCGGGGCAGGGCATCCGCCAGGACCGGCTGACCGACCGCTACTACAGCGGGGCCCTTGTCGGGGCCAGGAGCTACCTCTAGAAAGACGGGCAGGGCCGGACGATTGACGCCAGTCTGACTGAGACTCATATTCGCCGTGTCTTCGGGCCACTCGTCGTAGAACCTTGGCAAAAGGGGGGTTACATGGTCACCTTTTCCTATGAGGAATGTCTTGAACGGTCCTATCGGGTCAACTGGAAGATCAAGGATGTCCTGGGAACGATGGGCTTCGATCTGGGCCGCCCCTGGCTTCCCGCGCCCCTTTCGGGCGCCAGCGGCATCTTCTGCCTGAACGCAGAGGAGAAACGGAAGCTGACCCACGTGGAGATGGGGGCCTACGCCCACCTGTTCGGCTTCGTGGAGGCTTTCATCGCCCCTGAGATTGTGGCTTTGGCCCGGGATTCCGAAACAGCCAATGAGGCGGCCTTCGAGGCCCTCACCAACTTCGCTGCCGAAGAGGTGAAGCACATGCATCTCTTCCGGGAGATCCGGAAGCGGGTCGATGCGGAGCTGGGCTTCCCGCTGGAGCTGCTGGAGGGGCAGGACAAGGTCGCCAGCGCCGTCCTGGGCCGGCACCGCGGCGCCGTGCTTCTCCTGACGGCCGCCATCGAATGGTTCACGCAGTACCACTTCACCAGCGCCATGAAGGACGCCGATGAGCTGGATCCCCTCACCAAGGAGATCTTCCGGTGCCATTGGCTGGAGGAGGCCCAGCACGCCCGCCTGGATCACCTCGAAACCCTGCGGGTCTTCAAGGACATGTCCGAGGCCGACCGGGACACCGCCATCGAGGACCTGATCTGGCTTCTGGCCGCTGTGGACGGATTGCTCCAGCAGCAGGTCGCCCATGACCTGAGGAACCTTGGGCGGTACCTCGGCCGTGCCTTCACGGAGGACGAGCGGCAGGACATCCACCGGGGCCTGCTGAAAGCGAAGCGCCACTGCTTCATCGAGAGCGGGGTGGTCCATCCCAACTTCCAGGAGCTTTTTCTTTCCGTGACAACCCGGGCCCAGCAGGCGAAGGTGCAGTTGGCCGTAGGCCTCCTGCTCCAGGAGACCCCCGCGCATCCGGCCAGCGGTTGAAGCGATTTGCGGGTAGGCGTCGATTTTTTGAAATTTGAATGTGAATTGGCCTTACACTGGAAATCGCCCGCCGGTCGTGCGGGTATCTAAAAGCGTTGCTGCCTCGCCTGGAAGGAACAATGCATCTACATCCAGGACGAAGAAAGCAGGTAGTCAAATGGCTCAGGGAACCGTGAAGTGGTTCAACGCCGAAAAGGGTTTCGGATTCATCACCCCCGATGACGGTGGTGCGGATCTGTTCGTTCACCACTCCGCCATCGAGACCACGGGTTTCCGAACCCTGGACGAGAATCAGCGCGTCAGCTTCAACGTGGGTCAGGGCCAGAAGGGCCCCCAGGCGACCAACGTCACCAAGATCTAGACCCTACTGTTCAACATGAACCGGCCTCCTTCGGGAGGCCGGTTTTTTGGGGATCCCCCCGGGCCACTCCCACAGGATGGCCCCATTCAGCATATTTCCTTGGCCTGAAAGGCCTCCGACCCTATTCTGGTTCCTTGCGCAAGGAGGAGCCCATGGCTCATGAAGGTCACGAACACGGACCGAATTGCAACCACGATCACGACGATTCCTTCGAAATCGAAGTCGTTGAACTCGAAGACGAGAATGGCGAGAAGGAAGAGTTCGCGATCCTGGAAGAGCTCGAGTTCGAGGGCCGCAACTTCGCCATCCTGGCGCCCCTGGCCGAGCTGCAGGCCCAGGAGGAGGGCACCGCGAATCCCGAGGAGGGCCTGAGTCTGGAGATCTTCGAGGTGAAGGACGACATGTTCACCCCCCTGGAAGATGACGAGCTGGCCGAGCGCCTCATGAAGCACCTCGATGAGCAGGAAGCCAAGCTTAAGGCCGAGGAAGAGAAGGACTGACCGCTACCCATCATTCGCACGAAGGCCCCCGGTTGGGGGCCTTCGTGCGTAGGGGGTGAAGCCAGGTACCCTGGAGGCATGTTGTCCGACCCTATCCACTTCGATGGCCGAATGCTCTTTCTCACGGAGGATCCGGAACGGATCCGCCGCCAGCTGGCAGGCGAGGACCTGGACCCTTCCGATACGGGCCCCCTGCGGGACCAGATCAGCACGGACGAGATCACACCCGCCTTCATCTGCTACCACTTCGACGAGAAGCTGGGCGACTTCCCCTACCTGGGGCTGCAGTGCGGTGAGGCCTTTCCGGTCACGGAGGGCTCGGTGCGGGCCGGCGGCTTCACGGTGAGCGTGGCTGGCAAACGCCGGGGCAAGGGCAGCAGCCGGGAAGCCAGCCCCTACGCCGAGTTGTGCGCGGGCATCCGCCTGGTCATCGCGGAAAGCTTCGAGCGCATCTACCGGCAGAATGCCCAGAACCTGGGCCTGCTCACCAGCACGGATTCCGGCCTGATTCCGCGCATCCGGCGGGGCGAGGCCATCCCCCTGGCGGAGTTCACTGCAGGCCTGGATCCCGTCACCGCCGAGATCGTGCGCCGCGGCGGACTCTTCGCCTACAACGCCGCCCGCATGCAGGGCGAGGTGACGCCGTCCCTGCCGGACCACGGCCCGCGCCCCATGACCTACGCCGAGAAGCTGCTGGCCCGCCATGCCGTGGTAGACGCGGCGGCAGGCACGGTGGGCCTGCCGGCGGTGAGGCCCGGCGATGGCCTCTTCGTGCAAGCGGACTGGCGTTTCAGCCATGAGTACGTGACGCCCATGGCGGCGAGCTTCCTGGAGAAGGCGCTGGGACCAGAAGCCGTGCTGCACGATCCCGCCTCCATCCTGGCCTTCCGCGATCACCTGACCTTCCTGCACCACAGCATGAAAGCCGAGCATCGGGCCCAGGGCCTGCTCTCGGTGGCCGAGCGCCTCAAGCCCGCCCAGGAGGCCTTCTGCGCGAAGCACGGCATCCGGCTCCACGGTGAGCTGAGCGATGGATCGGGCAGCGAGGGCATCTGCCACGCCATCATGGCCGAGCGCTACGTCCTCCCGGGCCAGGTGGTGGTGGGCACGGATTCGCACACGCCGCACGCCGGTGCCCTGGGCTGCCTGGCCTTCGGCGTGGGCACCACGGACATCGCCTGTGCCTGGGTGACGGGGGATGTGCGCGTCACCGTCCCGCCCACGCTGCGGGTGCGCCTGAAGGGCCGCCTGCGCCCTGGCGTGTCTGCCAAGGACCTGGTGCTGCACCTGCTGGCCCAGCCTCTCATCCGGGAGGGCGGCGCCATCGGCCACGTCATTGAGTATCAGGGCGAGGCCCTGGTGGATCTCGATACCGATGAGCGCGCCACCCTCACCAACATGGCCGCGGAGATCGGCGGCTTCACGGGCCTGATCGCGCCGGATGCCGAGACCGCGCGCTTCGTCAAAGAGCGGCGGGGCGTGGAACTCAGGCTCGAGCCCTGGATGCAGAGCGACGAAGGCGCGGAGTACGCCCATACGCTTGAGGTGGACTGCACAGTCCTGGGCCCCATGCTGGCCCGGCCCGGTGATCCCGGGAACGGCATGGCTCTCGCGGATCTGGACGAAGCCGTCCCCATCCACATCGCCTACCTGGGCAGCTGCACGGGCGGCAAGCGCGAGGACCTGCGCCGGGCCTACGAGGTGGTGCAGGTCGCCGCGGCCGAAGGGCGGCGAGTACCGGAGGGCGTGCAGTTCTTCGTGCAGTGCGGCAGCGAGGACGTGCGGCGCCACGCCGAGGAGCGGGGCTGGATCGCGGCCTTCGAGGCCGTGGGGGCCGTGGTGCTGGGCAGCTCCTGCGGGGCCTGCATCAACGCGGGGCCCGGCGTATCCACCCGTCCCGACCAGGTGACCATCAGCGCCATCAACCGCAACTTCCCCGGCCGCAGCGGCCCAGGCCAGATGTGGCTGGCCAGCCCAGCCACCGTCGCCGCCAGCGCCTTGGCCGGGCGCATCGTGGGGGCCTGATGGATCCGGTCCATGCCGCCCGCTACCGTGCCCTGATCCTGGCGAATCTCGCCCGCCCTGGCGCTCCGTTCTTTGATCGAAACGCCAGAATCCTCATTGTGGACGTGGCCCGCCAGCGCCTGGGCCTGCTGGAGGACGGACGTCTGGCCTTTGAGGCCGCCATCTCCACAGCGAAAAATGGCCTGGGCTGTGAGGAGAACTCATTCCGCACGCCCACAGGCTGGCACAGCATCCACGCATGCATCGGCGCGGGGGCAGAGCCCGGGGCGGTCTTCCGCGCCCGCGTGGCCACGGGGGAGGTCTGGCATGGCGAGGCCCGCGAGGATGACCTGATCCTCACCCGCGTCCTCACGCTGGATGGCCTGGAAGAAGGCTGGAACCGCGGCCCGGGCCGGGATTCCCTGGAGCGCTTCATCTACCTGCATGGCACAAACCAGGAAGGACAGCTGGGCAGCCCGGTTTCGCACGGCTGTGTGCGCCTGTCGAACGCCGACGTGGCGGACCTCTTCGAGCGCGTGGCGGAGGGCGACGCGGTGCTCATCGCGGAGGGTCTGCCGGGCGATGGCCTGGGCCTCGGGAGGCTGCATTTCGCCGGCGTGGCGGGAAGCGGCATGAGCGCCCTGGCCCAGTTCGTAGCCATGAAGGGCGGCCCGGCCAGCGGCAGCGACCGCAGTTTCGACCGGGGTCAGCGGCCCGAGGCGAGGGCCCAGCTGGAAGCCCTGGGGGTGGTGATCCATCCCCAGGATGGCTCGGGCCTCGAAGGGGACTGCGCCGCCCTGGTGGTGTCCACGGCCGTAGAAGACGAGGTGCCGGATGTGGCGGCGGCGCGGCGGCTGGGCGTGCCCGTGCTGCACCGCTCCGAGCTGCTGGCGCACGTCGTGGCGCGGTACCGCACGGTGGCTGTGACGGGCACCAGTGGCAAGTCCACCACCGTGGCCATGGTGTTCGAGATCCTGCGCGGGGCGGGGCTCGATCCCTCCGTCATCACCGGCGGCGAGCTGGTGGTCCTGCAGCGCGAGGGCCGCTGGGGCAACGCCTGGGCGGGGGCTTCCGATCTTCTGGTGATCGAGGCCGACGAAAGCGACGGCTCCGTGGTGCGCTACCATCCGGCCGTGGGTGTGCTCCTCAACCTCCAGAAGGATCACAAAGAGATGGGGGCGGTGGCGGAAATGTTCCGCGTCTTCCGCGCCCAGGTGCGCGAGGCTGCGGTGGTGGGGGAGGCCGGAAACCTGCGGGAATTCGCGGCCGGGGCGGCGACCTTTGGGTTCGGGGAAGCGGCCAGCTTGCGGGCCGAAGGCCTGTCGCTTGGCGCGGGAAGCTCCGCTTTCCGCGCCGGGGGGAAAGACTTTGTCATTCCCGTGCCTGGGCTTCACAACGTTGAGAATGCCCTGGCGGCCCTTGGGGCCTGCCAGGCGTTGGGGGTGCCACTCGAAGCCATGGCGGCCCCGCTGGCCGCCTTCCAGGGGGTGGCGCGGCGCTTCCAGGTGCTGGGAGCGCGGCGGGGCGTCACCGTGGTGGACGACTTCGGCCACAACCCGGCCAAGGTGGCGGCATCGATCCAGGCGGCGCACCTGCGGGTGGCCGCCGATGGCCGCGTGCTGGCGATCTTCCAGCCCCACGGCTTCGGGCCGCTGAAATTCCTCCGAGCCGATTTCGTGGCGGCCTTCGCCACGGAACTGGCGCCCCAGGATCGGCTGTGGTTCCTGGAAGTGTTCTACGCCGGCGGCACCGCTGCCCGGGACATCACCAGCGCCGAGGTGATCGCGGACATCGCGGCCCGGGGTGTGGCCGCTGAGCTGGCGCCTTCGCGGGAATGGCTCGTGGACCGGCTGGCCGCTGAGGCGAAGGCCGGAGACCTCATCCTGGTGATGGGCGCGCGGGACCCCTCGCTGACGGACCTGGCCAAGGCCATCCTGGAAGCACTCTGAGGCGGGAACGTATTTTTAACCGCAGATTTCGCAGATGGCGCAGATAAGTCAAAAAGAGTCCATCTGCGAAATCTGCGTCATCTGCGGTTTCAATCAAAACCCTTCCTCTCGCGGTACCCTCAAGGCATGGAACCCACGACCCTCCGCGCTGTCATGGCCGCGCTCCGGAAGCCGGAGTCGGGCTGCCCCTGGGATCTGAAGCAGGACCACCAGAGCCTGGCTCGCTACCTGCGGGAGGAGGCGGCGGAAGTGCTGGACGCGCTGGCGGCCCACGCACTCGGTGATCCGGCCACGGAGGCCCACCTCTGCGAGGAGCTGGGCGACCTCTGGCTCCAGATCGCCTTCCATGCCCAGCTGGCGGCGGACCGCGGCGCCTGGGACATCCACGATGTGGAACGCACGGTGGTGGAGAAGCTGGTGCGCCGCCACCCCCATGTCTTTGCAGAGGTCAGTGTCGAGGGCGCCGACGAGGTGCTCACCAACTGGGCCGCCATCAAGCGCGAGGAGAAGGGCCTGCACGGCGAGGAGCCGCGCCTGCTGGAGGGCATCCCGGCTTCCCTGTCGCCCATGGAGGAGGCCCTGGAGATCGGCCGCCGCTGCGCCAAGGTGGGCTTCGAGTGGCCCGATATGGAAGGCGTGCTCGACAAGGTGAAGGAGGAGGTGGCCGAACTGCAGGCCGAATCGAACCCCGTCCGGGTGGAGGAGGAGTTCGGCGACGTGCTGTTCAGCCTCATGCAGTGGGCCCGCAAGAAGGGTGTGGATCCGGACACCGCGCTGCGCCGCCAGATGGCCCGTTTCAAGGGCCGCTTCACTTCGGTGGAGGATGACGCGCGGACCGCCGGCGGGTGGGAGAACCGGAACCTTGAGCAGATGGAAGCGGCCTGGCAGGCTGCCAAGCGGAAGGCGAAGCCATGATGGCGTTGTTGCTGTTGGCGCCCCGGGCCGGGAGCCCGGCGCCGGTCTGGATCCCGCTCGTACTTTTCCCTCTGGTGTTCTTCGGAGGGTCGCTGCTGTCCTCGCGCCTCATGGGTGTGTTCCAGCTGTATCGGGCCTTTCCGGCGGACCAGGCCGATCCCATCGAGACCAACCTGGGGTGGATCCAGATCGAGTTCGGGGTCTGGCGGGGCCACACGCCCATGTCCCTGAAGGCTGGCCGGCGCTGCCTCCACCTCAAGCAGCCCTTTCCCTTCCAGCCGCTGTTCTGGCTGGGGCCAGCTTCCGTTCCCTGGGAGCAGATCCGTGTGGTGCAGGAGGCAGGGGCGGACTGGTGGGCCTTCTGGAAGGCGGCGGAATTCGCGTTGGGACCGGAGGACCGCCGCATCCGCATCCGCGGCCGGGCCGCACGGAAGGTCCAGATCCAGGTGGAGACACGGCAAGGCCGGGCGGGGAGCTTCCCCCTCCCGGCCGCCGCCATCCGGCCCAGCTAAACTACACCGCGTCGGCGATGGCCCTGCCCATGTCCGTGGTGCTGGCCTTGCCGCCCATGTCCGGGGTGCGCAGGCCGCTGGCCAGGACCTTCTCGATGGCGGCCACGACGGAGGCTCCGGCTTCGGGACAGCCCAGGTGGTCGAGCATCATGGCCCCGGCCCAGATCTGGCCGATGGGGTTGGCGATGCCCTGGCCGTAGATGTCCGGGGCCGAGCCGTGGACGGGCTCGAACATGGAGGGGAATTCCCGCTCGGGGTTCAGGTTCGCGCTGGGCGCGATGGCGATGGTGCCCGTGCAGCCGGGGCCCAGGTCCGACAGGATGTCGCCGAAGAGGTTGGAGCCCACCACCACGTCGAACCAGTGTGGGTTGCGCACGAAGTGGGCGCAGAGGATGTCGATGTGGAACTGGTCCACCTTCACCTCCGGATAGCGGCTGCCCATGGTCTTCACCCGCTCGTCCCAGTAGGGCATGGTGATGGCGATGCCGTTGGACTTGGTGGCCGAGGTGAGGTGCTTCTTGGGCCGGGACTGGGCCAGGTCGAAGGCGTATTTGAGGATGCGGTCCACGCCCTGGCGGGTGAACACGGTCTGCTGCACGGCCATCTCCTGGTCAGTGCCTTCGTAGAGCCGGCCGCCAATGGAGGAGTACTCGCCCTCGTTGTTCTCGCGCACCACGATGAAGTCGATGTCGCCCACCTGCCGGCCCGCGAGGGGGCAGGGCACGCCGGGCATGAGCTTCACGGGGCGGACATTGGCGTACTGCTTGAATCCGCGCCGGATGGGGATGAGCAGGCCCCAGAGCGAGACGTGGTCGGGCACGCCGGGGAAGCCCACGGCGCCGAGGAAGATGGCGTCGTGGTGGCGGATGCGGTCCAGGCCGTCCTCGGGCATCATGCGCCCGTGTTCCAGGAAGTATTCGCAGCTCCAGGGGAACTCATCCCACTTGAAGTGCAGATCGTGTTTCGCCGCGGCGGCCTCCAGGACGCGGATGCCCTCGGGCACCACCTCCTTGCCGATGCCATCGCCGGGGATGACCGCGATCCTCAAGTCGCGCATGAGACTCTCCCGTGAAAAAACTGCAATTAGATCTAATTGATGAATGAATGAGGCCTGCTGATGGCGCAGATACCTCTTCACACTATGCGACTCAGGGGTAGACTACGCACCGAAATCCCACCCCATCCTAACCATGGAGGCTCCCGCATGAGCCATGAACCCGTTTCCGGAACGGCTGCGGCCGGAGGTCTGCCCGGCTGGCAGGGCGCCCGGCCCATCCCGGCCCTCGCCACCCTGATTCTCGGTCTGATCCTTTATTTCGGCCTGCCCCAGCTGGCCGCGGTCCCGGATGCCAAGTTCTTCACGGGCCAGCCCGCCGTGGCCAAGCCGGCAGCCAAGCCCGCCGCCGCGCCGGCCCCAGCTCCCGCCAAGGCCGAGGCGGACGCGAAGGTGAAGGCCGAGGCCGACGCCAAGGCCAAGCTGGAGGCCGATGCCAAGCGGAAGGCCGACTGGGTGCGGGGCCTGCACCTCTTCGCCATCTTCGTAACCACCATCGTGGGGATCATCGTCAAGGCACTGCCCATGGGCGCCGTGGCCATGATCGGCATCGCGGTCACGGCCCTGTCAGGCACCCTCGGCATCGCGGATTCGATCAGTGGCTTCTCCGACGTGACGATCTGGCTCATCGTCCTGGCTTTCTTCATTTCGCGGGGCTTCATCAAGACCGGCCTGGGCGCCCGCATCGCCTACAACTTCATGGCTCTGCTGGGCAAGCGGACCCTGGGCCTCAGCTACGGCCTGGCAGCCACCGACCTCGTGCTCGCGCCGGCCATTCCCAGCAACACCGCCCGCGGCGGCGGCATCGTCATGCCGGTCATGGCCTCGCTGGCCCGCGCCTACGGCAGCCACCCCGGTGATGGCAGCGCACGGAAGATGGGCTCGTTCCTGACGCTGACGGCCTACCAGGTGAACTGCATCACCAGCGCCATGTTCCTCACGGCCATGGCCGCCAATCCCCTGGCCCAGAAGCTGGCGGGGGAGCTCAAGGTGAACATCACCTGGGTTGGCTGGGCGCTCGCCGCGGTGGTGCCGGGTCTTGTCGCGCTGCTGGTGATTCCCTTCCTCATCTATCGTCTCCACCGGCCCGAGATCACGGAAACCCCGGAAGCCGTGGAGATGGCCAAGGGGCACCTGCGCGACCTCGGCCCCATCAAGCGCCAGGAGTGGATGATGCTGGGCGTCTTCGTGCTGCTGCTGGTCCTCTGGATCTTCGCCAAGCAGCTGGGCGACCTCAATGCGACCACCTCGGCCCTGGCGGGACTGGCGGTGCTGCTGCTGACCGGCGTCCTCACCTGGGATGACATCAAGGCCGAGACCGGCGCCTGGGACACCCTGGTGTGGTTCGCGGCCCTGGTGATGATGGCCAGCTTCCTCAACAAGCTGGGCATGGTGCCCTGGTTCAGCAAGTCCATGGGCGGCATGGTGGCGGGCAAGGGCTGGATCGCGGCCTTCCTGGTGCTGGCGCTGGTCTACTTCTACAGCCACTACTTCTTCGCCAGCAACACGGCCCATGTGGCCTCGATGTACGCGGCCTTCCTGGGCGTGTCCATCGTGGCCGGCGCCCCGCCGGTGCTGGCGGCACTGGTGCTCGCCTTCTTCAGCAACCTCTTCGCCGGCATGACCCACTACGGTACGGGCCCCGCCCCGGTGCTCTTCGGCACGGGCTACGTGGAGCTCGGTACCTGGTGGCGCACGGGGCTCATCGTGAGCGTCGTGAACATCATCATCTGGGTGGGTCTCGGCGGCCTGTGGTGGAAGGTGCTGGGCCTCTGGTAGCTTTTCTCACCTACGAAAAGCCCCGCCATCCGGCGGGGCATTTTCGCATGGAACGATGTTCAGGCGAAGAGCTTCGACAACCCGTAGGCGACGCAGGTGGAGACGCTGACGCCGATGAGGCCGGGGATCATGAAGCTGTGGTTGAGGAGGTACTTGCCGATCCGCGTGGTGCCGGTGCGGTCCATGTTGATGGCGGCGAGGTCGCTGGGGTAGAAGGCGAAGAAGAAGTAGGCGTAGCTGGCGGGGATGAGCCCCAGCAGCAGGGACGTGGGCAGGCCCAGGGCGTAGCCGAAGGGCAGCATGATGGTGAGCGTGGCGGCCTGGCTCTTCACGAAGGCGGACACGCAGAACATGGCGATGGCGAAGGTCCAGGGTGCCATCTGCACCATGGCCTTGATGTTGGCGATGAGGTAGCCCTCGTTGGCCTTGATGAAGGTCTCGCTCATCCAGGCGATGCCGAAGATGGAGACGACGGCGATCATGCCCGCGATGAAGACGCTGGAGCGGGCGATGTCCGGGGCCTTCACCTTGGTGGCGAAGAGGATGAAGGAGCCGAAGGCCAGCATGATGATCTGGACGACGGTGGTCATGGGCACGGCTTTGCCGTTCACCAGGGGCAGCAGGCTGGGCTTCAGGGCCAGGAGGATGATGGTCAGCACGCCGACGAAGAAGAGGCCCACGGAGAGCTTGGCCGAGACGGGGATCTCCTTGTCGAGGGTGGTCACGTTGGCGTCCAGGGCCTTGGCGAACTCGGGGTCCTTCATGCGCTCCAGGAACTCGGGATCCTGGTCCAGCTCCTTGCCGCGGTTGAAGCTCCAGGCCGCGGCGGCCAGGACGCCGATGATGCCCGCGGGCAGGGTGATGCGGACAATGTCGAAGAGGCCCACGGGATGGCCGTTCTTGGCGGCCATGGCCAGGAAGGTGGTCACGGCGGCGGCCACCGGGCTGGCGGTGATGCCCATCTGGGAGGCCACGCTGGAGATGGCCATGGGGCGCTCGGGCCGGATGCGGGTCTTCAGGGCCACGTCGGAGATGACCGGCAGCAGCGCGTACACCGCATGGCCCGTGCCCACGCAGACCGTGAGGAAGAAGGTGGAGAGGGGGGCCAGGATGGTGACGTACTTGGGGTGGGCGCGGAGCAGGCGCTCCGTCAGCTGCACCAGGTAGTCCAGGCCGCCTGCCACCTGGAGGGTCGCCGAGGCGGTCACCACCGCCAGGATGATGAGCATCACGTCGATGGGCGGCGTGCCGGGGGCCACGCGGAATCCCAGGACCAGCACGGCCACGCCCAGGCCGCCGATGAGGCCCAGGGCCACGCCGCCCTTCCGGATGCCCAGAAGGATGGCTGCGAGCACGAGGATGAATTGGGTCCAGAACATCACGGCTGGGGACATCTCAGAGTTCTCCTGTTTTCAAGGGTTCATGGTCTGACCACTGAACCAAATCATGATGTGGAGCCTAGCAGCTGGAACCACCGGAGAGAATCAAAGATGATGACAAGGTGTGCAATAAATCACAGGCTGCTTTCCGAGCCATCTTCATGAAGGTGAGTCATGCCAAGAGTTTCATGGAGGCGGCACCCTAGGGCGGGCGTTAGGATGGCGGCATCCGGATGGTTCCATTGAGTCACCTTCCTTTCCACATCGTCACCTTGAGCCAGCCCGACTGGGAGGTGGCCCTGGCCTGCGCGCAGCACCTGCCGGGAGACGCCCTGCCGGAGCTGCGCTTGGACCTGTTCCCGGAGGCGGATCCCGAGGCCCTGGTGGAGGCCCTGGGGGGCCGCTGCCTCGTGACCTGCCGCCGCCAGTCTGAAGGTGGGCGGTGGCCGGACGGGGACGAAGCGGGCCGCATCGCCCACCTTCTTCGTGCCGTGAAAGGCCGACCCGAGTGGGTGGACCTGGAGTGGGACCTGCCGGTACCGCCTAGCCTCAAGGCTGCGAGACCCCGGGTGCGCCTGTTGCGCTCGGTGCATGTGGCGCCCGGCACCTTCGACCTGGAGCAGCGGCTGCGGGCCCTGCCGGAAGGCGAGGCCTTCAAGTGGGTGGGCTGGGCCGGACGCCTGGGGGACAGCGGCCGCCTGCGGCCCGTTCTCGCCTGGGCCCGCGACCACGGGATCGCCCTCTCCGCCTTTCTCATGGGGCCGAAGGGCCTCACCAGCCGGGCCATGCAGGCCGCCTGGGGCGGCGCCTTCACCTATGCGGCCCCGGATGACGGCCCGGCCGCCGCTCCGGGCCAGCTCCCCCTGGCCACCCTCCAGGCCTGGCGTTGCGCGCAGCTGGGCCGGAGCCACTGCCTCTGTGGCGTCATCGGGGATCCCGTGCTGCACTCCAGGGGCCCGGCCTTCCACAACCCCCGTTTCCAGCAGGCGTCCAAGGAGCTCGTCTATCTCCCCCTGGTGTGCGGTGACGCCGAGGAGGCCGTGGAGGCCCTGGAGGCGCTCGGCCTCCTGGGCCTCAGCATCACCGCGCCCCTCAAGCTGTCCCTGCCGCAGGCGCTCGGCCTGGAGGGCCCCCTGAACACCCTCTGGCGCCGGGCGCCGGGGGACTCCTGGCAGGGGGCCAACACTGATGCGGAAGCCCTTGGACAGTCACTGTCGCACCTGGATCCCGGCCCCGTGCTGCTGCTCGGCCGCGGAGGCGTGGCCCAGACCAGCTTCGCCGTGCTGGAGACCGCAGGCCGTCCTGTGCTCCAGGTCTCGCGCCAGACACCCCCCAGTCCCGCCGCCGTGGCCGCCTTCGCACCCGTGGGTGTGGTGCAGGCCACCAGCCTGGGCATGGTCCCGGAAGATCCCAGGCCTTTCCCGGACCTGCTGGAGGCCGCCCTCCCCACCGCCCGCTGGGCCGTGGAATGGATCTACAAGGAGGACACCGCCTTCGCCTTCTGGGCACGAGAGGCCGGGCTGGATCTGGTGTCTGGTGCCACCCTCTTCGACGCCCAAGCCGAGGCCCAGAGCCGGCGGTTCATCCGGGGATGTGGCGGAGCCACCTGACAGCTGATCGCCGACAGCTGATAGCTTCTTTCCATGGACCTCCTTCTCGTCGAGGACAAGGACAGCTTCCGGCGCCTGCTGACCCAGGCGCTGGAGGGTTCAGCCTGGTCGGTGCGGGCGGTGGCGGATCCCCAGGAGGCCTTGCGGGCCCTAGAGGCGGCGCCGTCCCATGTGCTGGTGACGGACCTGCGGCTGCCAGGCATGAGCGGGCTGGAGCTGATCCGGCGGGCCCGCCGGCTGCATCCCACGCTGCGGGTGGTGCTGATGTCCGCCTTCGGGGAGCCCCGGGACATTGTCGAGGCCATGCGCCTGGGCGCGGAGGATTTCCTGCCCAAGCCCTTCGATCTGGATGTCTTCCTGGCCCTGCTGGAGCGCCTGCGGGCCCTGGTGGGCGCGCCGCCCCCGGATCCCGCGGAACCCTGGGTCGGCCACAGCGCCTCCATGCAGGCCCTCGACCAGGCCTTGCGCAGGGCCGCGGGCACGGACCTGCCGGTGCTTTTCCTGGGGGAACGGGGGGTGGGGAAGGGCCGCTGCGCCCGGCGCCTCCACACCCTCCGGCATCCTGGCGCGCCCTACCTGAGCCTGGCCGCGGCCACCCTGGGGCCCGAGGGACCGGATCCGGCCCTCCTCAAGCTGGTCCAGGGTGGGAGCTTGTACCTGGCCGGGCTGGAGCATCTGGCAACGGCGGCGGTGGCGCCCCTGGTCCGGGCCATGGATGCCGCTGGCGCTGGATTCCACTGGATGGCGGGGCTGGAATCCGGAGCTGTACTGTCCCCAGACTTGGCCCAGCGCCTGGGCTCCCTCGAGCTGCAGGTGCCGCCGCTGCGTGAGCGCCGGGAGGACCTCCTCGCCTTGGCCAAGGCGCTGCTGGAACGTGGCGCCCACCTGGAAGGCCGACCCGCGCCCTGGCTGGAGCGGTCGGCGGAGAGCCAGCTGCTCGATCGCGCCTGGCCCGGGAATGTGCGGGAGCTGGAGGCGCTGCTGGTCCGGACCCTGGCCCTATCGGATGGGCCCGCCATCCGGGCCTTCCCGGACCTGGAACTGGGGTGCTCGGAACTCCTGAGCCTGCCCTGGCCTGAGCGGGGACCTTTGGATGCCATGGTGCGGGCCGCTTCGCGGTTGGCCGAGGCCCACTTGCTGCGGCGTGCCCTGGCCCAAGCCGAGGGCGACCTCCCGCGGGCGGCGGAAGAGCTCGGTCTGACACTGCGCAGCCTGGCTCAGCGCTTGCGGGACCATGGCATCCCTCTGGAAGATAGAGGAAGCCCCGTTCCCCGGAAGGCCCCATGACCCAGGATCCAATCCAGGCACCTCCCGTCCTCGCCCCGCCGGTGCGGTCGCTGGAAGCTGTCCGTCCCGCGGCCCGGGCGGGCCTCGCGGCCCTCCAGGCCGTGGTGGTGGGGAAGGATGCCCAGGTCCGGCGGGCCTTCGCCGCCCTGCTGGCGGGGGGCCATGTGCTGCTGGAGGACCTGCCCGGCGTGGGCAAGACGACCTTGGCCAAGGGGCTGTCCCGCATCCTCGGCGGCAGCTTCCAGCGGGTGCAGGGCACCAACGACTTGCTGCCGTCGGACCTGCTGGGCGTGCACCTCTGGGACGCGAAGGAACAGGCTTTCCGGTTCCAGCCCGGCCCGGTCTTCTGCCAGGTGCTGCTGCTGGACGAGCTGAACCGCATCGGCCCCAAGACCCAGAGCGCCATGCTCGAAGCCATGGTGGAGGGCCAGGTGACGCTGGACCGCAGCACCCACCGGCTGCCGGATCCGTTCTTCGTCATCGCCACGCAGAACCCCCTGGATCACGCGGGCACCTTCCCGCTTCCGGAAAGCCAGCTGGACCGCTTTTCCTGCTCCCTGCACCTGGGCTACCCGGACCGCGAGGCGGAGCGGCGGATCCTGAAAGGGGAAGCCGGCTCGGAGCGTCTGGAGGGGCTGCATCCCGCCCTGGATCTGGAGGGTTGGCGGCTGGCCCGGGCCGCGGTGCGGGCCGTCCGGGTGGCCGAGGCGGTGATGGACTACGCGGAGCGGATGGTGGACCGCATCCGCACCGGCGGCGGGTTCTGCTCCACCCGCGCGGTCAAGCACTGGCTGGGGCTGGCCCAGGCCGAGGCCTGGCTGGATGGGCGCGACTTCATCACACCCGATGACCTGCAGGCCACCCTGGCGGACACCATGGCCCACCGCGGCAGCCTGGACGACCGGCGCCTCAACCGCACGGATCGCCGGGAACAGATGGCCCGCCTGCTCAAGGATCTGCCGGTGGGATGGGCCGGATGAGGGAGGGCGAGACCGTAGGCCAGATCCTGCGGGACGCGCGCGTGGCCAAGGGGCTTTCCCGCGAGATCCTGGCGGTGGAGCTGAAGCTGCCGCTGCGCCACATCGAGGCCATCGAAGCCGACGACTGGGCGGCCCTCCCGCCGGGGCGCCCCCGGCCTCTGGCCCGGCAGCTGGCCGAGCGCCTGGGCGTGGATCTGGACTTCCACACGGGCGCCTTCCAGACCGTGCCCGGTGTGCGGGAGTTGGTGCCTCCCGATCCCCGGCAGGAGCGGCTGGAGCGGCTGGTCATGGGCCTTCTCACCGTGGCCTCGGTGCTGGTGGCGGCCTGGCTGGTGGTGCCCGGTCCCAGCCTTGGCCGCAAGCCGTCACCTACCTACCTGTCGGCCCTCCCCAAGACCACCCTGCCGCCCCCGCCCGCGCCTTCCACCTCGCCCTATCCCGTATTGGGTGAGCTGCTGCCGGAGGCGCCTCTCAACGACCAGGGCGCGCTGATCAGCCTGCGATCCATGGACACCTGCGAGGTGCGGCTGGAGTCCTCCCCGGATTCCGGTGGACCGCCCCAGACCCACACCCTGCGGGTATCGGAACCCTGGCGGCTCCGGGTGAAGGGACCTTTCACCCTCAGTCTGGATAACGCGGGCGTGGTGAACGTGGAGGTGGCCGGTGTGCGGATCCCCCACGGTCAGAATGTGGGCGAGGCCTGGTCCGGACGGTTCGACGCCGAAGGCCATTGGCTCAGGCCGGCCCCGCCGCCGGTCCCCGCGCCGGCCTCTCAGCCCCCCGATGACGAAGAAGACGGAACCAAGCCATGAGCATGAATCCCATCGTCGAGCGCTTCCTCCAGGGCAGCCTGCCTGAGCCCATGGCCTTGTCCCTGGTGGGGGGGAGCCTGCCGGTCCCCACCAAGGATCTGCTCCAGGCCCTGGCCCACGCCGTCCTCCAGGAGACGCCCTACACGGCCCGGGCCCTCGAATGCCTCGGCTCGATGCCCGAATCCATGCTCACGGGTGTCCTGCTCGATCCCATGGATCCGCCCAGGCCCCTGCAGCTGGTGCTCTGCCACCGGAAGGAACCGGCCCTGCTGGAGAAGGCCCTGCTGAACCCTACGATCACGGCGGAGATCGTGGAGGCCTCGGTCCCCAGCCTGCCGGGTTCGGTGCTCGAGATCGTGCTGAACAACCAAGTGATGTGGATCGAACGGCCAAGGATCCTCGACCTGCTGGAGGAGCATCCCGAAGGGGAGTACGTCATCAAGCGCCGGGTGAACGAGTACCGGTTCGATGTGCTGCGCCTGATTCCCGAAGAGGTCAAGAAGGAGCGTCTCGAGATCCTCGACGAGGTGGAGGCGGGGCACCTGGACAAGGCCTGGGCCGAGCTGCCCCTGCCCAAGGAGAAATCCAAGGAAGAGGAGGAGGCGGAGATTGAATCCGAGGAATTGGCCGCCGAGCGCCGCCTGCTGGCGCAGAAACCCCTGGTGGATGACCAGGGCCAGGAAATCGTCCTCACCCTCTCCCAGCGGGTGGCGAGGCTCCGGACCAACCAGAAGATCATGCTCGCCATCAAGGGCGGCAAGGAGGAGCGCACCATCCTCATCCGCGAGGCCAACCGCCTCATCCAGGTGAACGTCATGCGGAACGGCCGCATCACGGAAGGCGAGGTGGCCTACATCGCCCAGATGCGCACCGTGAATGACGAGGTGCTGCGGATCATCGCAGGCAACCGCGAGTGGATGAAGAAATACACCATCACCAAGGCCCTGGTCCTGAACCCGCGCACCCCGCTCCCCCTGGCCATGACCCACTTCAAGCGCCTGCTCGAAAGCGACATGAAGCTGCTGGTGAAAGACCGCAACGTCGCCGAGCTGCTGCGCCGCGAGGCCAAGCGGTTCCTGGAGATGAAGTCGCAGGGGAAGGGGTAGGGCATCGTTCGTTCCGGTTCCAGCCCTTCTCTAGCTCCAAATCAGAAGGCCCGCCATCCGGCGGGCCTTCTGATTTGGAGCGGGCGATGGGGATTGAACCCACGACATCAAGCTTGGGAAGCTTGCGTTCTACCACTGAACTACGCCCGCGGCAGGGAATCATCCTACCTCAAGGCCTGGCGCGGGGCCAGTCCTGCTCACCCCAGGTAGGCCGCGATGACCCGCTCGTTCCGTCCCAGTTCCTCGGGGGTGCCCTCGACGGCGATGTGGCCACGCTCCATGACGTAGGCGTAGTCGGCCACTTCGAGGGCGCTCTTGGCGAACTGCTCCACGAGGAGGAGGGTGATGCCCTCCTCTTTGAGGCGCCGGATGGTGCGGAACACCTCCTGCACGATGACCGGCGCGAGGCCCATGGAGGGCTCGTCGAGCAGCATGACCTTGGGCCGGGCCATGAGAGCGCGGCCGATGGCGAGCATCTGCTGCTCGCCGCCCGACAGGGTGCCGGCCGCCTGGCGGATGCGGTCCTTCAGGCGGGGGAACAGCTCGTAGACGCGGTCCAGGTCCGCCCGGGCACCGGCCTTGTACCCGAGGAACTTCGGCAGGCGGCCGTAGGCGCCGAGGAGCAGGTTGTCCTCCACGGACAGGGGGCCGAAGACCTTGCGGCCCTCGGGGGAATGGGCGAGGCCCAGCCGGGCGATGCGGGAGGCGTCGAGGCCCTGCACCTCCTTGCCGTCGAGCACCACGCGGCCGCGGGAGGGCCGGAGCAAGCCGGAGATGGCGCGCATGGTGGTGGTCTTGCCGGCGCCGTTGGCCCCGATGAGTGCCACCACAGTGCCTGGTTTCACGGCCAGGGAGGTGCCGATGAGCACCTCGCTGGCACCGTAGCCCGCATGAAGATTCTCCACCTCAAGCATGCCGGTCTCCTTCACGCGGGCAGCGGTTCGGCGCCGCCGGAAGCCCCGGAGTCGCTGGCTGTGCCCAGGTAGGCCTCGATCACCTTGGGATGCCGCTTGACTTCGGCCGGCGCGCCTTCGGCGATGACCTTGCCGCCGTCCAGCACCGTCACCTGGTCGCAGAGTTCGCTCACGACATCCATGTGGTGCTCGATGAGGATGATGGTGACGCCCCGGGCGTTGACCCGCTTGATGATCTCGATCTGCTGGATGACATCCGGATGCGCGAGCCCGGCCGCGGGTTCGTCGAGGATCAGCAGATCGGGCCTGCGGGCCAGGGCCCGGGCGATCTCGAGGAAGCGTTGGGCGCCGTAGGTGAGATCCTTCGCCTTGGCCCGCGCCTGGTCCTTCAGGCCGATGAGGTCGAGCAGGGCGAGGGCATCAGCCTGCGCGCGCCGCTCCTCGAGCCGGGCGAAGCCCAGCAGCACCAGGGGGAGGGGCATCCGGTAGACCCCCTTCAGCGCGACCATCACGTTTTCGATGGCCGTGAGTTCACCGAAGAGCTGGAGATTCTGGAAGGTGCGCGCCACACCTGCCCGGGCGACGCGGTTGAGGCTGCCCTGGGGCAGTTCGGAACCACGGAGGGACATCCCGCCCGAGGTCGCTGTGTAGAGGCCGGAGATCACGTTCACCACGGTGCTCTTGCCGGATCCGTTCGGTCCGATGAGACCGTGGATCGTGCCGGCGCGCACCTGCATGGACAGCCCATCCACGGCCTTCACGCCGCCGAAGTGCCGCTTGAGGTCCTTCAGGATGAGCAGAGGGCCGTTGCCCTGGGCGCGCTGTGGCAGCACCGCGTCCAGGTCCGAGGGCGCCGGCAGGGGCGAGGGGGGCACGCGGAACAGCTTGGCCAGGAAGATGGCCAGGAACCCCATGACGCCTTCGGGCAGACCCACCACTACGGAGAACAGCATCAGGGCGAAGATGCCCTTGCGCCAATCCTCGGTGTTCTCCACGAAGAAGCCGCCGACGGCGAGCAGGCCCATGGCCACGACGGGGGCGAAGGCCTGGAAGGGGCGCGTGGTCTTCTTCACCAGGCCCCGCAGGCCCGACATCAGGGCCACCGCGAATCCGGCTCCGCTGAAGATGTGGAAGAGCAGGCGATTGGACAGCAGATTGGGGAGCAGGACCACCACAGTGGCCCCCACGAAGGCGCCCCACAGGCTCTTGCGGCCACCCAGCACCACACCCAGCAGGAGGATGATCATCAATTCGTAGACGAAGCTCTGGGGCTGGAGGTACTGGAAGTTGAAGGCGTAGAGGCCGCCCGCGAGGCCGCCGAGGCCCGAGCCCAGGGAGAAGGCGGCGACCTTGTGGTAGTAGGTGCCCACGCCCATGGCGTCCGTGGCGATGGGGCTGTCGCGCAGGGCCTCGAAAGCCCGGCCCCAGTGGGAGGACAGCAGGTTCCGCATCACCATCCAGACCAGGGCCAGCAGGACCATGCACAGCCAGTAGAAGAGGGAGGGCGTGAGGACGTGGCCGAACAGTGGCGGACGCACGAGGCTGAGGCCCTGGGCCCCGCCCGTGAGGCTCTCCAGTTCATTGAGGGCGGTCGTGCTGAGGGCCGCGAAGCTGAGGGTGGCCAGGGCGAACTGCGGCCCTTCGAGCCGCAGGGCGGGCAGGGCGAGGAGCGCTCCCAGGAGCAGACCCACGGCCATCGCCGCGGCCAACGCCGGAACCATGCCGAGGCCGAACCGGGTGACGACCAGGCCGGCAGCGTAGGCGCCCAGCCCCAGGAAGGCCACATGGCCGAGGTTCACCTGGCCCAGGTAGCCCACCGTGACGTCCAGCCCGATGAGGAGGATGCCGTAGATGGCCAGCAGGGTCAGGAGGCCCAGGGCGTAGGGGTTCACCACCAGCAGCGGGACGGTGGCGAGGAAGGCGAAGACGACGAGCTCGGCGCCACGAAGGAGAAGGATGCGGCGCATGTCACACCTTCCGGATGACGGCTTTGCCGAAGACGCCGGTGGGGCGCACGGCCAGGGCGAGGATCAGCAGCGTGAGGCCGGGCGCCTCGCGCCAGCCGCTGCCCAGGTAGAAGCTCGCCAGGCTCTCCAGCGCGCCAAGCGCCATGCCGATGAGCACGACGCCGAAGCCCGAATCCAGGCCCGCCACCACGGCCACGGAAAAGGCCTTGAGGATGAGGGCCGAAGCCATGGTGGGGCCGACGGTGGTGATGGGTGACACGAGGATGCCGGCCAGGGCCGCGACGGCACCCGACAGCGCGTAGGAGAGCATCACCGTGCGCGTGGCCGAGATGCCCATGAGCTCGGCCGCGTCCCGGTCGGCGGACACGGCCTCGAAGGCCTTGCCCAGCAGGGTGCGGCGCTTGAACAGCTCGACCAGGCCCATGATGGCGAGCACGCCCACGGCCACTGACAGCTCAAGGCGGGTGATATCCACGCCCAGTATGTGGATGGGATCAGCGGAGATCGGAGTGGGGAAGGGGCGGTCGTCGCGCCCCCAGATGTTCTCGGCGGCCGAGAAGAAGAAGAGCCCGATGATGATGCTGAGCAGGATCCAGCCTTCACTCTTCTGTTCAAGCGCGAGCCGCACACCAGCCCGCTCGACGATCAGGCCGAGCAGGGCGCCGAAGAGCAGGCCGCACGGCACCATCACCCAGTAGGGCAGGCCCAGGTTGGTGAGGGTGAGGCTGAAGAAGGCGGACACCATCACCAGCTCGCCCTGGCCGAAGTTGATGCTCTTGCTGGTGGCGTAGGTGAGCTGGAAGCCGTAGGCGATGAGGGCGTAGACGAGGCCCATGAGGGCGCCGCTGACGGCCATCTGTCCGATGATCGAAGGGTTCATACCGGGGCCCTCGGTGACGGGCGGAAAAGGCGGGGGGCCGAAGCCCCCCGGAGTGGCGGTGGTGGCGGAAGCGCTACTTGGGTTTGCCCTTCTGGGGCTTGGCGGCCGGTTTCGCAGCGGGCTTGGCGGCGGGAGTCCCGGCGGCCTCCTTGATCAGGCGGGCCTTGTCGGCGGCGTTGCCGAAGACCACGCGGCCGTCCTGCACCATGCCCATGACGGTCTGCTCGCGGCGGAACGCCTCATGGGTGGTCACGTCCGCCGGATTCCACTTGGTGTAGGGGTGGTTCCAGGTGGCGATGACGCCCTTCACGGGCTCCTTCAGGTCCTCCAGGGCCTCCTTGATCTTGTGGGTGTCCGTGCTGCCGGCCTGCTTCACGGCGGCGGCGAAGATGTGGACCGCGTCGTAGCCCTGGGCGGCGGCCACCGCGGAAGGGATGCGGTCCACCTTGTAGGTCTTGTGGTAGCCGTCGATGAAGGCCTTCGCCTTGGGCGTGATGGGCTCTTCGATGAAGGTCTGGGGCATGAGGGTGCCGTTGCCGTTCTTGCCGGCATTGTCGATGTAGTTGGACATGGACAGGGTCCAGCCGCCGATGAGGGGCGCCTTCATGCCGATCTTCGCCATGCCGTTGGACACGGCGGCCAGCTCAGGGCCGATGGCCCAGATGAGGACAGCCTGGGCGCCCGCGGACTTGGCGCGGAGCAGCTGCGCGGTCATGTCCTTGTCGCCGATGTTGAACTTCTCCTGGGCCACCACCTGGAGCTTGTTCCCCTGCAGCTTGATCTGGTTCAGCATGTCGTCCCGGCCGGACACCCCGTAGTTGGTGGAGTCGAAGATCACGGCCACCTTGGTGAACTTGCGGTTGATGGCCTCCTCGACCACCATGGCGGCCTGGATGCCGTCATGGGCGGCGAAACGGAAGATGGAGAGGTCCTTCACGCCGGCCTTGCTCCACTGGGTCATGGAGGCGGAGCCCGCGGCGGGGCAGATGATCTTGGTGACGCCCTTCTCCTGGAAGTGCTTGTCCCCCGCCATGCAGACGCCCGTGTTCACGGTGCCGATGACGCCGGACAGGTCGTTCATGGCGGCCAGTTCCTGGGCGATGAGAGCGCCGCGCTCGTTCTTGGCTTCGTCATCGCGCTCGATAGCCTCGATCTTCAGCTTCTTCACGCCCACCTGGATGCCGCCCGCGGCGTTGATCTCCGCGATGGCCAGCTTGGCGCCGTCCCGCATGGAGGCGCCCATGGGCGCGGAGCCGCCGGTGAATGGGCCCGTGACGGCGAGCTTGACCGTATCCCCGGCGTGGAGGCCAAGGGCCGCCAGCAAGAGAGAACCATAGAAGGTCTGCCTGAGCATCGTATCCCCCTGAAGAGATGGATCTGGTTGGAGTGGCTAGGTGGGCGCAAGCATAGCGGTCCGGCCGGCCTTTGGGAAGGCTAGCCGGTTCCTTCCTGGGCGCCCTATCAGGCCAGTTGGGCCTTCACCCAGGCGAGCAAGGTTTCCCCACCGACGATGCGCTGTTCGGCGATGAACAAGGGCAGCTGCAGCACGCTGGCATGATCCCGGCCGAGCTTCACCGCGTCCTTCTCCGTGCAGACCAGCCAGGCGGCGTCCTCCGCCCGCGCGCGGGTCTGCAGCCGGGCCAGTTCGGCGGGCGTGGGGCCCCGATGGTCGGGATAGCTGTGGGACCCGGTCCAGGCCTGGCCGGCCACCAGCAGATCGGCGTAGAAGGCCTCCGGGTGGCCGAGGCCGCACCAGGCGAAGGCGGGCCCGCGGCCGGGAAGGGGGATGGGGAAGCGCTCTTCCGTGCCCCAGCGGCGCAGGGCGCCCAGGGCGAAGTCCACCCAGAAGACGGGGCCGCCGCTGCCGAAACGCGTCCACCAGGCTTCCACGGCAGCATGGTCCTTCACCCGGCTGGCGCGGGTCACGACCAGGGCATGGGCCCTCCGGGCGCTCTCCTGGGGTTCCCGGAGGTCGCCCAGGGGCAGCATGCGGCCGTTTCCCCAGAGCCGTACGCCGTCGAGCACCAGCAGGTTCAGATCCCGGTGCAGGGCGCGGTGCTGGAAGCCGTCATCGATCAGCAGGCAGCGCAGGCCTGGCCGCTGAGCCAGGGCCCGGAGGGCGGCGGCGTGCCGCTTCCGCCCCACTACCACCCGCTCCGGCCCCAGACGCCGGGCCATGAGCAGGGGCTCGTCGCCGGTCTGCCGGGGATTGGAATCCGCCGCCACGCTCATGGGATCGATCGTGCGCCGCCCGCCATAGCCCCGGGACAGCACCGCGTTGCTCCAGCCTGCGGCCTCGAGGCCCTCGGCCAGGAACAGGGTGAGGGGGGTCTTGCCCGTTCCGCCGGCGCTCAGGTTGCCGATCGACACCACCGGCACGGGCGCGTGGGCGACCCGCTCCGGGTGGGCGTCGAAGCTGCGGTTCCGGGCGCGCACCACCATCCCGTACAACGGGGACAGGGGAGCGGCCAGATAGCGCAGAATGGACATGGATCAGAGTGTCCAACAAAATCCCCACGGGGTCACGCGGACCAGGGTAGCGGAGGAGATGATGAGCGAGGGAATCCTGCTGGAGCCGGTGGCACGCGGCACCCTGCTGTCCGAAGGCGAGCGGGTGGCGCGCCTCGAATCCGCCCTTCCGCAGATTCTCGCGGCCCTCGAAGGGGAAAGGGACGAGGTGGCCATCGAGGCCACTCTCGCGTGCCTGCTTTGGGAGACACTACCCCAGGTCAACTGGTGCGGCTTCTACCGGCGCATCGGCGAGCGCCTGCTCGCGGTGGGACCCTACCAGGGCGGCATGGGTTGCCTCCGCATCCCCTTCGAGCGGGGTGTCTGCGGGGCCTGCGCCCGCACGGAAACCACCCAGCTGGTGCCTGATGTACACGCCTTCCCCGGCCACATCGCCTGCGATGATGCCACCCGGTCGGAGCTCGTGATTCCCATCACGGTTGGCGGCCACCTCTGCGCAGTACTGGATCTGGATTCCCCGCACCCGGGCGGGTTCTCGGCTGCCGAGGCCCGGATCCTGGAGGCTCTGATGGCCCGTGCCTTCTCCGAGGCGGTTCACCCGTCGCCTGGCATCGGTTAACCTAGGGCACTCTCCGGGACCCGCATGGCTGAACCCAGCTTCATCGATCAAAGCAAGCTGCGCTTCCGCGAAGGCGAGGTCATCTTCCGCAAGGGGGAGATGGCCCAGCAGATGTACATCATCCTCTCGGGACGGGTCCGGCTCTATGTCTCAGAGGAGCCCAAGGGGGAGTGGTCCGAGGAACTGTCCAAGGGGGACTTCTTCGGGGAGGGCAGCCTGCTGGAGGCCCTGCCGCGCCAGCACACGGCCCTGGCCCTGGAGGATTCGGACCTCATCGCCATCAACCGCGGCACCTTCATGCGCATGATCCGGCAGAACCCGGAAGTGTCTGTGAAGATGATGCAGCGCCTCGCGCAGCGGCATCGTGAACTGGGCGAGCGGGTGGAGGAGCTGGATGCCAGCCGGCCCGCCAAGGCCGCGGGAACGCCGGTCGCGAACCTGGTGTCCGTGCTTAGCGGCAAGCCGCATCCCATCCTGGCCCACGGGTCCCTCATCGGCCGGTTCGATCCCACCACGGGTGTGCATCCCGACATCGACCTGACCGACGAGGACCACAACCTGAGCGTGTCCCGGCGCCACGCCCGCATCCTCTGCGAGCACGGCCGGTACTTCCTGCTGGAGGAGCCCGGCGTCGCCAACGGCACCTTCGTGCGGGGCGAGCGCATCCAGCCCGGCGAACCCCGGGAACTGAAGCACGGTGACCGGGTGGGCTTCGGCATGGTGGTGCTGTTCTTCGAAAAGAGCTAACTTTCCGGCTGCGGAACTCGGGAGGTGGGTATGGGAACGGACCTGCACGTCGAATTGTGGCGGGATGAGCACGGTGTCATCCGGGAACTGGTGCAGTTCGGGCTGGATGAGATCGGCGGGGCCTGCGTGATCCGGGAGCGGAACAGCCTGGATGCGCTGGATGGTGATGGGAACGAAGGCGACACGGTCGTCGCCCGTTTCGGCGATCCCGAGGACGCCCGGGACTTCCTCCGGGATGAAGGCTTCGAGCCCGTATAGCCTTTGCGCGCTCCAGAACATCACCCGGCGTCGCCGGGCGATGTTTTGGAGCGATGAACGGCATTCTGAGAAAGGAAACCAACGATGAATTCCCTGTTCAACCCGGCCGACCGCGATGCCCTGGCCCGGCGTATCGCGGAACTGGAGCCGGGTGCCCAGCGCCAGTGGGGGAAGATGGATCCCGCCCAGATGATGAAGCACTGCTCCATGGCCCTGGGCGACCTCCTGGGCGACCGCCCGGTGAAGCAGCTCTTCCTCGGGAAGCTGATCACGCCCTTCATCCGGGGCCACATCTTCGGGGACAAGCCGTTCCGCCGCAACTCCCCCACCGATCCCATCTATGTGGTGTCCGATCCCCAGGACTTCGAGGCCGAGCGCACCCGGCTGGCCACGCTCATCGACCGCGTCGTCCAGCGCGGTACCGCGAAGGTCGAGGGCAGTGTCCACCCCTTTTTCGGACGGCTCAGCGCCGACCAGTGGGGCCGGCTCATCTACAAGCACTTCGACCACCACCTGAGGCAGTTCGGCGTCTGAATCTTTGCTTATCTGCAGAATCGCCCGGCGAATGCCGGGCGATTCTGCAGGTGGGAACGGCCTTGGTCAGTTGGAACCGATCCCCATCGCCTTGGCGGCCTTGGTCAGTTCGGGAACCACTTCGAACAAATCGCCGACAATGCCGTAGTTCGCCAGCTTGAAGATCGGCGCTTCGGGATCCTTGTTGATGGCGACGATGTACTTCGAGCCGCTCATGCCGGCGATGTGCTGGATGGCGCCGCTGATGCCGCAGGCGATGTAGAGGGTGGGGCTCACGACCTTGCCGGTTTGGCCCACCTGCATGCTGTGGGGCAGGCCCCAGCCCGCGTCCACGGCCGCCCGCGAAGCGCCCACGACGCCGCCGATGGCGTCGGCCAGCTCCTCGAGGATCTTGAAGTTGGCGCCGTCCTTCATGCCGCGGCCACCGCTCACGATGACGTTGGCTTCGCTCAGGTCCACCTTGCCACCAGCCTTGGCGAGGATCTCCTTCACCACGGCCTTGAAGTCTCCGGCGGGGGCGGCCAGGGCCTCCACGGCGCCGGCACCGGCCTTCTCGGCGGCGGGGAACACGTTGGGGCGGGTGGTGGCCGTCTGCACGGCGCTGGAGAAGGTGGTGGTGGCGAAGGCCTTGCCGGCGTACACCGGGCGCACGGCCTGCAGCTTGCCGTCCACCATGGAGAGGCCGGTGACGTCGGAGGCGTAGCCGGCGCCCAGGCGCGCGGCGGCGCGGGGGAGCACGTCCTTGCCCACGGCGGTGGCCGCGGCCAGCAGCACCGTGGCGCCCTTGCCCTTCACCGCATCGGCGAGGAGGGTCGCGAAGGCGTCACTGGAATAGGAGGCCAGGGTGGGGCCCTCGGCGGTGAGGATCACGTCCGCGCCGAACTTGGCGGCTTCGGCGGCGCCGGCGCAGGAGGCGCCCGCGAAGAGGGCGCCGACCTTCTTGCCGGAGGCGTCGGCCAGGCGGCGGCCCTCGCTGAGGGCTTCGGCGCTGGGCTTGCGGATCTGGCCATCCTTCAGTTCACAGAACACGAGAATCATGGATGTCATCCTTTCGAATCGGATCAGTCAGCGGAAGAGGGCCGGCTAGAAGACCTTGGCTTCGTCCTTGAGGGCCTGGAGCAGGGCCTGGGCCTGGGCGGAGGCGTCACCCTGCAGCAGGCGTCCGGCCGGGCGCTCGGGGGGCAGGGCCAGGACGCTCACCTGCGCGCCGGCCGTGGCGGCCACGGCGTCCACCTCTTCGATGGTCTTTTTCTTGGCGGCCATGATGCCCTTGAGGCTGGCATAGCGGGGCTCGTTGAGGCCCTTCTGCGCGGTGATGACCGCGGGCAGGGCGCCCTCGACGACCTCAGAGCCGCTTTCGATCTCGCGCTCGGCCTTGAAGGTGCCCTCGCCGAGCTCCAGCTTCACGACCACGTTGGCCTGGGCTATGCCGAGCAGCTCGGCCAGCATGGGGCCCATCGCGGCATTATCGCCCCCCAGTCCCTTGTTGCCGCAGAGGATCAGGTCGAAGCCCTTGTCCTTGGCGTAGGTGGCGATCATCTGCGCCACGGCGAAGGCATCGCCCTGGCCGTCGCCCTTCAGGAGCACGGCGCTGTCGGCCCCAAGGGCCAGCGCGTTCTTCAGCACTTCCTTGGCCGTGTCGCCGCCGACGGAGAGGGCCACCACTTCGGCGCCCTTGCCTTCCTTGATGCGGACAGCCTCCTCCAGCGCGTACTCGTCGTAGGGGCTGGTGATCCATTTGACGTCTGCGGGATCGAGGGATTTCCCGTCCGCAGCGACTTTGATCTTGGTCTCAGTATCGGGGACCTGTTTGAGGGCGACGAGGATCTTCATGGGCGCTCCCTGATGCGTCATGGACAGGCCGGTTGGGACCGGCCGAAAAATGGATTCTAGCGCGGCGTGACCTTCCACTTTACCGGCCTTTGAGGATCTTTGTGCCTGGAATCACGTGTCTGTCTCCAGGTAAGTTGCGCTTGCCTCCGGGTAGGAATGGGACGCCTTCCGGTATGGTGGTCGGATCATGCGCGATACCCCACCGACCTTCGCTGGAGCCCTCGTCCTCACGGGAGGGGGAACGGGCGGCCATTTCTTCCCGGCCATGGCCCTGGCGGAAGGGGCCCGCCGGCGGTGGCCCGACCGCCCCATCACCTTCGTGGGGGCCCGCCGCGGCATCGAGGCCCGGGAACTCCCGGGCAGCCCCTGGCCGCACCTGCTGCTGGATGTGGAGGGATTCCTGGGCCGATCGCCGCTGCGGGCAGCCAAATCCGCCTGGAAGCTCTGGCGCGCCATGGCTCACCTGAAGGCCCTTTGGCGCCAGGACCGGCCCTGGGCCGTGATCGGCACCGGCGGCTACGGAGCCGCCCCGGCGCTGCTGGCGGCGCGGGCCCTGGGCATCCCCTTCTTCCTGCACGAAAGCAATGCGGCTCCGGGCGCCCTGGTGAAACTCCTTGCACCTAAGGCCCAGCGCGTCTGGTGCGGCCTGGAAGCAGTGCGTCCGCTGCTGCCGGGGGCCGTTTGTCGGGTGGTGGGCACGCCGGTGCGGGACGCGTTCCTCCGGGACTTCCGGCCGGCGGGCGCGCTGACGCCGCCACTCAGGCTGCTGATGCTGGGGGGGAGCGGCGGCGCCCGGCCCCTCAATGAAGCACTGCTGGAGGCCGCCGCCGTGTTGCTGGAAGCGGCCCCGGAGTGGGAGATCCTGCACCAGGCTGGGCCCGCGGAATTCGAGCGCCTGAAGGATCGCCCCCGCCACTCCCGCCATGCGCTGGTTCCCTTCATCACCTGCATGGACGAGGCCATGGAATCCGCCAGCCTCGTCCTGAGCCGCTCCGGGGCCAGCACCTGCGCCGAATTGAAGGCCGCGGGCCGGGGGGCGATCCTGGTGCCCCTGCCCACCAGCACCAATGACCATCAGCGCATGAACGCCCTCGCCCTGGCCGCGGAAGGGCGGGCTGTTGTCGTCGAGCAGGACGCCGATTTCCCGGGACACCTTCAGAACGCCCTGCGGCTTCTCATGGCGGATGGGGAGGCGCGGCGATCTTTGTCAGGTCCGCGGGAGCCCAACCGGGCCGTGGCCCTCTGCCTGGATGATCTGGAAGATTATTTCGGCGTGCGGGGTTCCGCCAGCCAGGCGACCACCACGGAGATGAAGTAGAGAGCCAGCAGGACGACGCTGAAGAAGATGGTGGTCACCACCACGTCGCCCGGCGTGAAGAAGGCGCTGAAGATCAGGATGACGATGGTGGCGTGGCGCCAGTACTTCAGCATCCAGCGGGCGGTCACGATGCGGAACCGCGCCAGGAAGAAGAACAGGACCGGCAGCTCGAACATCACGCCGGTGATGAGCGTGGTGGAGATGAACAGGTCGAGGTAGTCCGAGACGTGGAGGTTGGCGCGCAGTCCCGCGGCGGCGGCCTCCTGGAACAGGATGTCACCCAGGAACTTGAAGGCCTGGAAGTAGGCGAAGGTCGAACCCGCCAGGAAGCAGCCCGAGGTCACGACCACGAAGGGAATGACCAGGCGCCGTTCCTTGGGCAGCAGACCGGGCCGGATGAAGGCCCAGAGCTGGTAGAAGAGCAGGGGCGCCGCGAGGAATGCGGCGGCCCAGAGGGACAGCCGCATCAGGCTGAAGAAGGGCTCGGTGAGATCCGTGAAGGCAAAGGGCTGGAGGTCGGCGACAGCCTTGCCGGTCTGCCGGGCCATGGCGTCCATGAAGGGCTTCTGCGCCAAGGTCCAGAGCTTGAACCGGTACGCGTACGTCACCGCGAAGCACACGGCGACAATGAGGAGGGAGCGCACAATGCGCACCCGCAGCTCCTGCAGATGTTCCCAGAAGCTCATCTTGTCGGGCGGCGTGGCAGGAAGCGCCATGGTCCTCAACGCGAGAAAGAGGCCAGCCTCCTAGGGGGCCGGCCAAGGGAGGGCTTGAGGGCCTACTTCTTGTCCTTGTCGGCGGGAGGCGCGCTGACGTCTTCCTTCACGGAATCCGTCAACTCGCGGCTGGCCTTCTTGAACTCCTGGATGCCCTTGCCCAGGCTCTTGCCCAGTTCCGGCAGGCGGGAGGGGCCGAAGAAGATCAGCAGCGCGATGCCGATCAGCAGGATTTCCATCATTCCGAGATTGCCCATGTTCGTGCTCCTTGGCGGGTGCGAAAGCCCTCAGGGTTTGAGATCCGACAGCGAGAGGCCCGCCGGAAGGTCGAGCTCCATTCTAAGCAGGGCCTGCCCGTGGGTCTTGCCCTGGGCGTCAGTTTTTACGCTCTCGCTGCCGCCGCCGCCCAGGGAGTCGTGGAGGATAAAGTTGATGGCCTTGAGGTTAGGGACTTCAAATCGTTCAACACTACCTTTGCATATGGTTGAAAAGTGATTTTTGACACGTGTCGACGTAAGTTCCTGTTGCAACATACGATACCCTGCCTCTGTGTAGGCGATGACCCCCACGTTGGAACCGTCGCCCTTGTCACCGCTGCGGGCGTGGGCGATGTCTTCAAGTTTGATTCGGGTCATTGCGCCTCCACGGTGCGGCGTCCCAGGGAGTGGTAGGTCCAGCCCTTGGCCTCCATGGCCTCGGGGCGGAAGAGGTTGCGGCCATCGAACAGGCGGCGGGCCTTGAGGGTCTTGGCGACGGCTTCCAGGTCCGCCTCGCGGTACTGGGGCCATTCCGTGGCGATGAGCAGCGCATCCGCGCCCTCGCAGGCCTGCAGTGGGGTCGCGGCGTAGCTGACCTTGTCGCCGATCTTGGCCTTCACGGCGTCCATGGCGGCGAAGTCATGGACCACCACCTCCGCCCCCAGGTTCACCAGGCCGTCGATGAGCTCCAGAGCCATGCTCTCCCGGATGTCGTCCGTGTTGGCCTTGAAGGCCAGACCCCAGAGGGCGAAGCGACGGCCTTTCAACGGGGCGGGCACGCCGGCCTTCACCTCGAAGTGCGCCTTCACCTTGCGCAGGATCACCTGCTTCTGATGGCGGTTGGCCTCCACGGTGGCGGCCAAGGTCATCATCGGTTGCCCGCACTCGCGGCCCACCTTGAGGAGCGCCTGCAGATCCTTGGGGAAGCAGGAGCCGCCGAAGCCGGGGCCAGGGTTCAGGAAGGCAGGGCCGATGCGGTGGTCGGCACCGATGGCGGTCTTCACGTGGTCGATATCGGCGCCCACGGCTTCGGCCAGGTTGGCGATCTCGTTGATGAAGCTGATGCGCAGGGCCAGCATGGCGTTGGCGGCATACTTGGTGAGTTCGGCGCTGGGGGGATCCATGCGGAACCACTTGCCGCCGCTGCGATCCAGGAAAACCTGGTAGAGGCCCTTCATCACCGTTTCGGCGTGGTCCGTACGGCATCCCACCACGACGCGGTCGGGCTCCAGAAAGTCACCGATGGCCGAGCCCTCGCGCAGGAACTCCGGATTGCTGACGACCTCGAAGGCGCGATCGGTGTGCGCGGCGATCTCCGCGTGGACCCGCGCCGCCGTGCCCACGGGCACCGTGCTCTTGTCCACCACGATGAGCGGCTTGGCATCCTTGGCGCGCAGGGCCATGGCCTCGCCGATCTGACCGGCCACGGCCAGCACGTACTTCATGTCCGCGCTGCCGTCCTCGCTCTGGGGCGTGCCCACGCAGATGAAGGCGGCGTCTGCCTCCTGGATTCCCGCCTTGAGATCCGTGGTGAAGCGCAGGGCCCCGGAGGCCAGGTGTTTCGTGAGGAGCTCGTCCAGGCCCGGCTCGAAGATGGGGGACTCCCCCTTCGCGAGGGTGGCCACCTTGGCGGCGTCCACGTCCACCCCGAGGATGTGGTGCCCCGCTTCAGCGAAGCAGGTGGCAGCCACCAGCCCCACGTATCCCGATCCGATGACCAGCACCTGCATGGCGTCCTCACGCAAAGCACCCAGTGTAGCCACATCCCCGCTTGGTATCATTTCCAGGAACGGAGGCAGCATGGCGATCCTGGCGGCACCCACGGGCAATGAAGTCAACCTGCTGGAGGTGATGCTCCATGCGGGCCCCGTCGCCAAGTCGGTGCTGACAATCCTCTTCACCTTCTCGCTCCTGAGCTGGGTCGTGATCATCCGGAAGGCGCTGCTCTACCACCGGAGCCGGGAAGTGTCCGAGCGCTTCCGCGGCGCCTTCAAGCGGGCCACGGACTGGCGCGACCTGAAGCAGCAGGTGGAGCGGTTCGCCCTCAGCCCGCTTGTGGGCCTCTTCGTGGCGGGCTATGGGGAGGTCACCTACCAGCTGCGTCAGGTGGGCCCCGATGGGCGTCCCCAGCTGCGCAGCATGGAAGCGGTGGAACGCAGCCTCCAGCGGGCCAGCGTGGTGGAAATGGGCCGCCTGGAGCGATCCCTGGGCGGCCTGGCGACGGTGGCGGCCGTGAGCCCCTTCATCGGCCTCTTCGGCACCGTCTGGGGCATCATCGACGCCTTCCGCGGCATCGGCGCCACGGGCAACGCCAACCTGGCCACGGTGGCCCCGGGCATCTCCGAGGCCCTCGTGGCCACAGCCATCGGCCTGGTGGCGGCCATCCCCGCACTCATGGCCTACAACTTCTTCCAGGGCCAGCTGAAGCAGTTCCAGACCGAGCTGGACGACTTCTCCCTGGAGTTCATCAGCCTTTCCGAGCGGAACTTCACCTGAGCGGCCCGCGGCTTCCGCTCTCCCTCGACTGGGAGGACTGGTTCCAGCTCTGCTGCCCGCCCTATGACCGACCCGGGGCCCTGGATCGGTTCGAGTGCCGGTTGCCGCTGGCCACGGAACGGTCGCTGGCCCTTTGTGCCGAGCTTGGCGCCAAGGCCACCTGGTTCTGTCTGGGTGACCAGGCCCGGCGCCATCCTGGCCTGTTGCGGCGCATCGCCGCCGAGGGCCATGCCATCGGCCTGCATGGGCTCACGCACTGCCGCGTTTTCGAGCTGGATCGGGCCGCCTGGCGCGGCGCGGTGCGCGATGGCAAGGCTCTGCTGGAGGACCTCACGGGGTGCCCCGTGGTGGGCTACCGGGCCCCGGAGTGGAGCCTGCGCGGCCTGGCCGCGGACTGGTGGCAGGATCTCCCGGAGCTCGGTTTCCGCTACGACTCCAGCCGCGTGCCTCTCGCCATCATCGGCGATCCCGCGGCGCCCCGGTGCCCTCACCGGCTGGCCGAAGGCCTGTGGGAGCTGCCGCCGCCCGTGCTCTGGTCCGGCCCGGTCCGCATGCCCCTTTGGGGTTGGGGCCCGAGGGTGCTGCCCTTCAGTCTGGTCCGCCGGGCCCTTGAGGACCTGGCGCTGGAGGACGCGGGTACTCCCCTGGTATTGCACCCCTGGGAACTGGATGCGGAACAACCCAGGCTCGCGGGCATCTCCCTGGGGCATCGCTATACCCACAGCATCGCGCTGCGTGGATATGAAGGCCGTCTGCGTGAGCTCCTGGGCGGGATCCGCCTCACCACTCTGGAAGCCTGGGTGGAGTCTCGATGAAGGGCGCGCCGATCATCCTGCTCGCACCCTCGGAGGAGAAGGCCACCGGAGGTGTCCGCGGCCGCATGCCGGAAACCCTCGCCCAACACTGGGTGCGGCAGCGTCTGGTGGCCCTGGCGAAGGCCGGATCGCCAGAGGCCATGAAGAAGGCGTTTGATGTGAAGGATCTGGCCCTGGCCAAGGCCCGCGCGGAAGCCCTGGCGCTGGCCCGGCCCGTGCCCCTGCTGCCGGCGCTGTCCCGCTATTCCGGTGTGGCTTTCCAGGCCCTGGACGCAGGTTCGTTGGCACCGGAGTCCTGGGCCCGGGTGTTCATCCTGTCCAGCCTCCGGGGCCTGGTGCGCGGCGACGAGCCGGTGCCGCCGTACAAGCTCAAGCTGGGGGCCATTCCCGGGCTGAAGGCCCATTGGCGGGAGGCGTTGCCGGCGCAGCTGGAGGCCCTGCCCGAAGGCTCCGTGTGGGAGCTGCTGCCCGGCGATGTCGCCGATCTGTTGAAGGGCTGGGATCGGCCCAGGCATACGGTGGAGATCCTGGATGCCCGCGGCAAGGCCGTCAGCCACTTTTCGAAGAAGTACCGGGGCCTGGTGGCACGCTGGCTTCTGGCGCACCAGCAGGGCGACCCCCGGAAGGTGCTGAAGGGACTCATTCCCGGCTGCCAATGGGCTGGGATGGATCGGAACGACCGGGGTGGCCAGGTCCTCCGGCTGCGGGTGGAGCCATGAGCGACGATTGCAACCGCACCCCCTTCTGGCAGCGCCAGCCCCAGCTAACCCTGGAGATCCAGCGCTTCATCCAGGCCCGCCTGGAAGCGGCCCTGGGCGATCCGGATGCCCGCCAGGTTCTGGTCTGGCCCACGATCCTCGGCGCTCCTGGCCTGCGGAAGGCCCACCCCGAAGGGGTACCCGAGGCCCAGCTGCTGATCCACGCAGCCCGGATGCTGAGCGCCCTGGGCCAGCATGATCCGGTCGCGGCCTGGGAAGCCCACCTCGCCACCTGGCCAGACACGGCCGAGGCCGGGGCCATGGGTTGGCGCCCCGTCGCAAGCTGGGGGGCCTGGGGGCCTCTGGTGAGCCTGCGCTGCGGGTGGCAGCTGGCGGCCCTCACGCCGCTGCCCATGGGGGACCGCTACCCGCTGGCCTGCGGCGTCTCCCTCTTCAACCACGGCCTCTACCATGAGTGCCACGACGCCCTGGAGCCCCTGTGGGATGCCGCGGAAGGGGATTTGAAGGGGCAGCTCCAGGGCCTCATCCTGCTGGCGGGCGGCTACCACCACCTCCAGCAGCACAACCTGCGGGGCATGCTGGCCCTGTGGGAGGAAGGTGTGGAACGCCTGAAGGCCTGCGGCGGGCGCATCGCCACCCCTTGGGGTGAGGTGCGGGCCGAGGTCGCGCTGGACCTGACAGCCCGGCGGCTGGACCATGGAAGACGCGTGACGGAGACTGCGGATCTCTCGGCCCTGTGGGCCCTGGATCGCCCCACCTGGGAGCTGGCATGAAGGATGTGGCCGATCTGCTGGTGCTGGGCGCGGGGATCGCGGGGTGTTCGGCGGCCCTGCGCGCAGCGGATCAGGGCGTTTCGGTGGTGCTGGTCGCCAAGGACGAGCTGGGCGGCAGCAATACCGCCTGGGCCCAGGGCGGCATCATCGGCCAGCCCCCGCCGGAGGAAGGCGATTCACCCACCCTGCTGGCCGCGGACATCGAGGCCGCGGGCGCGGGCCTCTGCCGGCCCGAAGCCGTGCATCAGCTAGCGGAGGAAGGGCCGAAACTCTGCCGGAGCTTCCTCTGGGAGCGGCTGGGCGTGCCCTTCGACCTGGGGGCCAACGGGACACCCGATCCCACCGCCGAGGCGGCCCACAGCGCCCGGCGCATCTACCACGCCAAGGACGCCACGGGGCTGGCCATCCAGACGGCCCTCAGCGAAGCCGTGCGCAAACACCCCAACATCCGTCTGCGGGAGGGACTCTGCCTGGTGGATCTCATCACCAGCCCCCACCACTGTGTCAGCCCGGCGCGGGTCTACGAGCCCATCCGCGTCCACGGCGCCTACCTCTTCGATCCCGCCACGGGCGAAGTGGAGGGGCTCCTGGCCCGCCGGACGCTGCTGGCCACCGGCGGCCTCGGCTACCTCTACCTGCACACCACGAACCCCCCGGGTGCCACCGGAGATGGGCTGGCTGCGGCCTACCGGGCCAGCGCCCGCATCGTGAACTGCGAGTACCTGCAGTTCCATCCCACGACCCTCTACGTCCCGGGCAAGCCCCGGACCCTGCTGACCGAGGCCCTGCGGGGCGAGGGCGCGCAGCTGCTGAACCGCAAGGGCGAGCGCTTCATGGCGAAGTACGCGCCGGAGCAGCTGGAACTGGCCCCCCGCGACGTGGTGAGCCGGGCCATCTTCCAGGAGATGGCGGTCAGCGGAGAACCCTGCGCCTACCTGGATCTGGCTCCGGTGGCCGCGAAGCTGGACCTCGACGAGCATTTCCCCACGATCATGGCGGCTTGTCATGCGGAGGGCATCGATCCGCACCGGCAGCCCATTCCCGTGGTGCCCGCGGCCCACTACTTCTGCGGTGGCGTGCTGGTGGACCTGGAGGGACGCACCAGCCTGCCGGGGCTTTTCGCCGCCGGGGAGGTGTCCTGCACGGGGCTCCACGGGGCCAACCGCCTGGCCTCCACCAGCCTCCTGGAGGGCCTGGTCTGGGGCTTCCACGGCGCTGATGCCGCGGTGCGGGAACTGCGGGAGACGGTGGATCCGGATCCCGGGGACCTGGCCTTCTGGCGCATGCCGGAGGACCAGGAGGAGACGGATCCCCTGCTTATCGACCAGGACTGGCGCCTCATCCGCAGCACCCTCTGGAACTATGCGGGCATCGTCCGCAGCAGCGCCCGCCTGGAACGGGCGAAGGCCGATTTGCACTACCTGGCGCACCGCATCGAGCGGTTCTACCACGAGGCCCCCCTCAGCCGGGAGTTGCTGGAGCTGCGCAGCGGCATCCTCTGCGCCCGCCTAATCCTCAACGCCGCCCTCCAGAACCCCGAAAGCCGCGGCTGCCATTACCGGGTGGATTGATTCCATTCTGCGGGACAATGGGTCATGGTGCTGTCTGTCTTCGACCTCTTCCGCATCGGCATCGGGCCCAGCTCCTCCCACACGGTGGGGCCCATGCGGGCGGCGCGCAGCTTCGCGCTCGCGCTGGAGGCTTCGGGCCTTCTGGACACCACGGCGGCGGTGAAGGCCGAGCTGTTCGGCAGCCTGGGCGCCACGGGGAGGGGCCATGGCAGCGACAAGGCGGTGATCCTCGGCTTGCTGGGGGAGACACCAGAAGGCGTGGATGTGGAGGCGGTGGCGGGCCTGGTGTCGCGGGTCCGCGACTCGGAGCGGCTAGCCCTCCTCGGGAAGCGCGAGATCCCCTTCCGTGAAGTGGACCATCTGCACCTGCTTCACAAGAGCCTGCCCTTCCACCCCAACGGCATGCGCTTCACGGCCCTCGATGCCACCGGCAGGACGCTCCGCACCCAGGTCTACTACTCCGTGGGCGGTGGTTTCGTGGTGGAGGATGGTGTGCTGCGCCAGGCCGCACCCGGACCGGAACCGCCCCATCCCTTCCACAGCGGCAACGAGCTGCTGGCGCGGTGCCATGCGGCGGGGCTCAGCGTGAGTCAGCTCATGCTGGAGAACGAGCGGACCTGGCGGACCGAGGCGGAGGTCCGTTCCCGGCTGCTGGAAATCTGGTCCGTGATGCAGGCCTGCGTGCGGCGCGGCTGCGCCACCGAAGGCGTGCTTCCCGGCGGGCTGAAGGTGATGCGCCGGGCGCCCTCGCTGTTCCGCCGCCTGACCGAGGGCCCAGAGGCGGGCCTGAAGGATCCCCTCACGACCCTTGATTTCGTGAGCCTCTACGCCCTGGCCGTGAACGAGGAGAACGCCGCCGGGGGCAGGGTGGTGACAGCCCCCACCAACGGCGCCGCGGGCATCATCCCCGCCGTGCTGCACTACTACAGGCGCTTCGTGCCCGGGGCCACGGACGAAGGCGTGGTGCGCTTCCTCCTCACGGCCGGGGCCATCGGCGCCCTCTACAAGGAGAACGCCTCCATCAGCGGCGCCGAGGTGGGCTGCCAGGGCGAGGTGGGCGTGGCCTGTTCCATGGCGGCCGGGGCCCTGGCCGAGGTGATGGGCGGCACGCCGGACCAGGTGGAGAACGCCGCGGAGATCGGGATGGAGCACAACCTGGGCCTCACCTGCGATCCCATCGGCGGCCTGGTGCAGGTGCCCTGCATCGAGCGCAATGCCATGGCCAGCGTGAAGGCCATCAATGCCGCCCGCATGGCGTTGTACGGGGATTGCCACCATTTCGTGAGCCTCGACAAGGTCATCAAGACCATGCGCGATACCGGCGCTGACATGAAGAGCAAGTACAAGGAGACGGCTCGGGGCGGTCTGGCGGTGAATGTGCTCGAGATCCCGCTAGACTTCACGGTGAACCTGCCGGAGTGCTGATGCGACCGTCCGCCGCCCTGCTGTTGTTGGTCCCCGCCCTCCTCTCGGCCCAGGCCGGGGGCATGGATGAAGGACGGCTCGATCCGGCCTGGTTCGGTCCCGGCGTCACCTTCCAGCCGTCCAAGGTCCTGGGTTTCCAGTGGGTGAAACCAGGCCTGGACCTCCAGGGCCGGGCGATCCAGCTCAAGGCCTGGGAAGCTCCCGCCTGGCTGCTGGGCAGGCGGGCTTCGAAGGACCAGATCTTCCTGCAGCGGGTGGAGGGTTCCCTGCCGAAGGGCCTGGATCGGGGGCTCCGGCGCGGGCTGAAGGGGAGCCTTCCCGTCTCCTCCACCCGCGGGGACCTCCACCTCATCGCGCGGGTGGTGGATGCGGAAGGCCAGGCCGATGACTACATGGCCGCCGGCAAGGCCACCCTGTCCTTCGACCTCAAGCTCGTGGACGGGACTACAGGCGAGCTGCTCGGCGCCTTCCACGATACCCTCGGGAGCCCGGGCGCAGACTATCTCCCCGGCCGCTTCGAGCGCTGGTGCGAGGAGCTGGGACGGCTGCTCGCCGCCTCTGTGGCTCCCACCGTGAAGCCCCCCCCGGTGGCGCCCCCGCTACCGCAGCCTGCCGCCAGGCCACCGCAGGCGGCCGGCAAGCCCGCGCCGGCGGCCGCCACGCCCCCTGAGGCCCCGGTCTTCGATCTGGAGGGTGCCCTGCGCCGCATCGAAGCGCTCAAGCGCGACGGCCTCCTCAGCGAGGAGGAATGCCAGGCTCTGCGGAAGAAGGCGGCCGAGAAGGCCGGATCACCTAGATAGGCCAGGCTCCCGCGCCTTCGCGCCGGAGGACCGGCTCCTCGCCGCTGAGATCCAGGATGGTGCTGGGGGTACCCAGAGGTTGGCCGCAGTCCACCACCAGGTCCAGGGCATGGCCCTGCTCCTCCTCGATCTCCCAGGCGGTGTTCAGGATGGGCTGATCCGGCAGGGCAACGCTGGTGGTGATGATGGGCTCGCCGAGCAGGGCCACCAGCGCATGGCAGAAGGGCTGGTCGGGGATGCGGAGGCCCACCACCTGCTTGTTCTGGAGGTAGCGCGGCACCTCCCGGCTGGCGGGCAGGAGCACCGTGTAGGGGCCCGGCAGCAGCTGCTTGAGGAGGCGGAAGGTGGGCGTATCGAGGTGCCGGGTGTAACGGCAGAGCATCTCCATATCCGAGCACATGATCGACATGGGTTTCTTCGGATCGCGGCCCTTGATCTGATGGATGCGATCCACGGCCTTCTTGTGCGACACGAGGCAGCCCAACCCGAAGAGCGTGTCCGTGGGATAGGCGATGACACCGTCCCGCCGCAACAGCTCCGCGATGCGCTCGAGATGGCGCGCCTGCGGGTCATCGGGATGCAGCGTGAGGATCATGGCACCATCTCGCGCCACCGCGCCCGGCCCGCGGACGGGTGCTCCTGGGGCCGCTGGAAGAACCGCTCCGCCAGGGCTGCCTCAAGGGCCGCGGCCACGCCGCTCCGCCGCCCCTGGAGGGCCAGGAGCGCCACCACCGTGAGGCTGTCGGTGATCTCGCCGGCGAGGACCCGGCGGAGACAATCCTGGAAGGGCTCGCGATGGAGCATCAGCTCTTCGTCGTCCTCGGCGTGGTGACCGTCGACGGAGCTGAGGTCCGTGGCGAGGAAGAGGAAGGCCTCTTCCTCGGTGGAGGAATTGCTGGTGTGGAAGAAGGCGAGGGGTTCCCAGACCTGGGCCCCGAGGTCGGCCTCCTCCGCCAGCTCCCGGCGCATGGCCTCAAAGGGGCTTTCCGAGACATCGCCGCCCCCCTCGGGGATCTCCCAGGAATAGGCCTCCAGGGGATAGCGCCACTGGCCCACCAGCACCACGCGATCCTGGTCGTCCAGGGCCAGGACGCCGCAGGCGGTGCGGTGGAAGCCACAGACCGCATAGCGGCCCTCGGCGCCCTTGCGATGGCTGAAGCGGTCCTCGCGGATGCGGATCCAGGGCGAGTCGTAGACGAACCGCCGATCGGTGACTGTGTAGGGATCCGGGTGTTCGGGCCGGGGCAGGGGCTTCAGGTCCATTTTTTTAACATAACAAAATGCCCGCAGGTGTGTGACCTCTCTCGGGGTGGAGAAAAGAAGAAGCCCGGCTTTGCCGGGCTTCTTCTTGGGGGTCCGGGGGTGTGCGCGCAGCGCGGAACCCCCGGAGAATATTTAGCGACGCAGGCCCAAGCGCTCGATCAGGGCGGCGTAGCGCTCCTTGCTCTTCTTCTTGAGGTAGTCGAGCAGGCGGCGGCGCTGGCCCACCATGATCATGAGGCCGCGGCGGCTGTGGTAGTCCTTGGTGTGGGTCTTGAAGTGCTCGGTCAGGTCGTTGATGCGCTTGGTCAGGATCGCGACCTGCACCTCGGGCGAACCCGTGTCCGACTCGTGCTGCTTGTAGTCGTCGATGATGATCTTCTTCTGTTCCACATTCAGGGCCATGGTGGCTCCTTTTCGGGGGATCGCCCGTCACCCTGACGTCAACGCTGCGCGTTGACGATATCGCCTGCGGCGAAAACTCTCAGTCCCGTACCGAGAGTGGGTCGAACTTGGAGGAGGCCAAGTGCCTATGTCAAAGCGAAGGCCCAGGAGGATTGGGCTTCATCATGGCGGCGGCCGCTGGCCGCCGTCCTTGGCGTCGCTTTCGCGCCGCCTGCGGACCGCAACGCGCCCTTCGGTCGCGTTCGGCCCTATTCTCCACACGCCCCTTCGGAGCGCGCGTCGAATGGTGGTGCGGATAGAGGGACTCGAACCCCCACGTCTTGTGAACACTAGTACCTGAAACTAGCGCGTCTACCAATTCCGCCATATCCGCTTGAAAGAGCAGCCCAGTCCCCGAAGGTTCCGGATGTGCCGAACTCCAAGCCTAGCGTGGACCACGCTTCGAGGCAACAGCGTTTCTCGTGGCTCACCACTCCCGATAGGGGATGCCGTTCATGCCCGTGCCCTGCGAAAGGCTGTAGACGTCATAGACATGGCCGCCCCCCCAGCTGGTGCTGTTGGCATCATCGCTGGAGCTTCGAAGCCCCCACTCGGCCTTGCCGGTGAGAGGGTCCACCGGGATGCGGCGCAGGAAGCGCACCTTCCGGCTGAGGGAGCCGGCGGCGGGAACGCCCTCTACCAGGACGTCCAAGCTTTCGGGATAGAAGTTTGCCTCCGCGGGCGGGGCCTTGATCTTCTGCTGCTCGGCCTGCTTCTTGTAATCATCGATGGCCAGCCGTATCTCGCGCAGGTCCCGGCGCAACTCCATCTCCTTCTCGCGCTTGAGGCCGTTGCGGGCCAGCGGCACGGTGACGGAGGCGAGGATCATCAGCACGGTGGCCGTGACCACCAGTTCCAGCAGGGTGAATCCGTCCTGGCGGCTCACTGCACCGTCACGAGGGCGTTGGACCAGCGCCCGGAGATGGGGTTGGTGCCCGCCAGGAACTGCCCGCTCTGGATGAGCACGGGCGCGTTGCCGGGAGTGAGGCCCACCAGGTCGAGGGTGGCCAGGAGGCCGCTGTCCACCTCGGCGCTGTTGCGTTTGAAGACGAGCTTCAACGTGCCGTCCTTGCCCGGGAACTGTTCCAGGCTGCCGCCTTCGGTGGTGATGAAATCACCGGGCGTCACGGAGCCAAGCTTGAGGCTGGCGGGCAGGCGGAGTTCCACCGTGCCCGAACTGAGGCCCTTGCCTCCGCTGACCGTGAGACCGATCTGGACCCGCTCACCGGTCTTGATCTCCGACGCCACCGGGGTCATGAAGATCACCAGGTCCGAGGCCGTGGCGGGAGACTGGTCACCGCCGGGCCCTTCGGGTTTCTTCTCCTGGATGGCGTCAGAGGGAGTGGGCGGGGCCGTGGGCGCGGCCTGGGCCGGGCCCGGCTGTTGCGCGGGGGCCCCGGCCCCGGGGGCAGGTGCGGCGGTCTTCGGGGCCTTGGGGGTGAATTGCCCGGACTTGGAAGTGGCCTCGTCCGGGTTGAAGGGCGCCCAATCCTGCTCGGTGAGCACGGGCTTCCTCACCAGGACCGCACGGATGGTGAGGATCACGTCAGTCTTGGCTTTGCTGTTGCGGGTGTTCCCGGTCAGCCGCCCGATGAAGGGGATGTCGGCGAGCCCCCAGATGCCCTGGAGGCTCTTCTGCTCCTCGTCCTTCAGCAGGCCGCCGAAGATGGCGGTCTCGCCGTCGCGCAGGCGGGCGGAGGTGATGATCTCCCGTTTCCCAAGGTCCGGGCGGCCCGGTGTGGAACCGGACTTCAACGTGGTGACGAGGCTGTTGATCTTGAGGGTGATCTCGCCGTTGTGGTGGACGCGCGGCTCCACCTTGATCTTCACGCCCACGTCCTCGTAAGAGAAGGAGGTCTGCCCCACGCCGCCCAGGAGCGACGAGGCGGACGCGGTGCCTGTCGTGCCGGTCGTGGGCAGGGACAGCTGGCTCTGGGTGGTGGAGATCTTCTCACCGATGTTGACCTCGCCGGTCTCGCCGGAGAGCACGCGGACATTGGGACTGGCCACCAGGCGGGCGTCCCCGTTGCCCTTGAGGAAATCCAGGGCGAGGTTGGGAAACAGCACGCGGATGTCGGCGGTGTGGATCTTGGTGAAGCCCGAATTCGTGTTCATGCCCGAGGTGTTGTTCACCGTGGTGGCACCCATCCGGAAGGTTCCGGAGGAGTCGGAGGCGTTGATCACCGGCAGCAAGCCGACCTGCTCCAGGCTGTTCTCTGTGACCTCCATCAGCTCCATGTAGACCATCACTTCGGCCTTGGCCTTGTCGAGGCTGCGGATCACCTGGTCGACGACAGCCAGTTCCAGGGGCTTGGCTTTCACGATGATGGCGTTGATGCGCTTGTCCGTGAACACCCGCAGCTGGGGGTTGAGGGTGGTGAGGGTGGATCGCAGCTCCGTGGGATCGGCATTGGACAGGTAGTAGGTCTTGAGGAGCTGGTTCTCGTACAGATCACGGTTCTGGGGGGTGGCCTTGAACACCATGATGGTGTTCGGGTCGATCACCTTGTAGAACAGGTCGTTCTGCAGCATCAGGGTGTCCAGGATGCGCTGGAAGGGCAGCCCCCGCAGATCGATGGAGATGCTCTGATCCTGGAAGGACGAGTGGGAGATGATGTTCACGCCCGAGGCCCGGCTGAGGGTGGCGAAGATCTCGCGCAGGCTGGTGCGGCGGCTGAAGTTCAGGTCCATGCCCTCGAGGGACCGCGGATTCAGCTGCACGGGGTTCACGGTGTCGGCCTTGGCTTTCATCAGCTCAAGGTCGTCGGCGGCGTCGACCTCGGCCCTGCTCTTGGCGGCCTTCTCTTCCAGGCGGATCAGCCAGTCCTGGGCGATCTGGTTGTCGGGATCCAGCACCAGGGCCTTCCGCACTTCCATCAGCTCGGTGTCGCTCTTCCCGCGCTGCTCGGCCTGCCGGGCGAGGGAGAGATGTCCTTCCGCAGCGCGCTGGGAGGCCCGCTTGATGCCGATGCGGGCCTTGGTGTTCGATGCGTCGCTGCGCAGAACCTCGCGGTAGGCGATCACGGCATCATCGTAGCGGCCCTCGTCATAGGCCTTGTTGGCCTTGTGGAGACTGCACCCCAGGGTCAGGAGCAGGACCGCGGCGGCGGCGAGGATCTTCCGGGTGGGAGCGAAGGAGGAAAGCGGCATCGGAGGCATCCTTCGAATCAGAATTGATTGACGGGCGCGCCGCCGGAGGCATCGCGGGCCTCCAGGACCATCCGCAGGTCTGGGTATTTGGTGTTCTGGAACTCAGCGCGGGTCTCGAGGACGGAGACGAGCTTCCAGCGTCCTCCGAGGGAGGCCCCCTGGGTCAGGGTCACTGGCTCCTCACCCTTCATGAAAGCACCTACCAGGCCCGAGGGACTTCCCTTGAAGAAGCCCAGGTAGCGGAGATCCTGGGGCCTCCCGGCGAATTCGGCGGCCTTCTCCTGGGCCAGACGCTGACGCTCCAGTTCTTCTGGTGTGGGAGGGGGCGGAGGCGGGGGCGGTTTCACGGGCTTGGGAGGAGGCGCGGGTGCCTCGAAGAGGAAGAGGTCACGCCGCACCTTGCCCCCGGGTGGCAGCTCACCGGCTTGGTCCAGGGCGGCCAGGTCCGGCAGCTTGCGCAGCCCCAGCAGCTGGCGTGGATCCAGGTTGGAGCCGATCCCAGTGGAAATGGCGCGCTTCGTCCGGGGGGAATCCGGCGCCAGGAAGGTGTAGAGCGCATAGACCAGGACCAGGGCGAAGGCCACGAGAGCCGCCTGGGTCCGGCGGTTGCCGCGGAGTTCCTGGATCATCGGCTGGAAGTCGAAGACGCGGGTGGGCTTGGTCATGCCTCCTCCTCGCGATCCGGTCCACCAGCTTTGCGGAAGGCCCGCAGCACGATGTCGAGCCGAGCGCCTTCAGGGCTCTCCTCCAGGCGGCCGTCCCGCACGGCGAAGGGCAGTCCGGAGCCTTCGAGCTCGAGCATGAAGGCCTTGTGGTTGGCGTAGACGCCGACGGCCACGAATTCCACATCCACAGCTTCCAGGTCGGAACCGCGCGTGCCCTCCCGGCTGGGGAGGCCGTACTTCACGGTCTGGAGGCGGAGCCCGTGCTTTTTGGCGAGCTCGTGCAAGGTCTTGCTGAGGCTCCATTGGAGTTCGCCAGCGGACCCCCGGGGCAGCCGGGCTTCCAGGTTCTCGAGGGTGTCCCGGCCGCGGCGGATACGGTCGGCCAGCTGCTGGAGGTCCTGGAGCTGTTGCACCTGCTGGTTCCGGTTGAGCTCGGCCTCGCGCTTGGCTTTCAGCTTCTGGGCCAGCTGCTGGGAGGCGTCCGGAAGCAGGAAGACGGCCACGCCGAGGCCCAGGGCCAGGCCCAGGGCACCCAGGGCCAGACGGAGGCGGCTCGCGCCGAGAGGGCTGCTCATCGGGGGGGCCTCCTCGAAAAGCGGGAGCCCCTGGGGGCCCGCACTTCCTCGTCTTCACCGGGTGCGGGGCGGGCCTGGACCCCTTCCTTGCCGCCCGGGGCCAGGGGAGCTGCCGGCGCCGCCGGGGGCGGGGCCAGGCGCAGAGTTTCCGGGGCCGGTGCATTCCGCGAAGGAGGGGTGGGCCGGGTGGCGGTGGGGACGGGTCTGGCTGCTGGAGGAGGCGTGGCCGGCGCCGGGCCGGTCTTCACGGCCCGCGTCTCGAAGGGCGGGGGCACGGGGTTGGCGGGTAGGCTCAGTTCAAAATCCCAGCCGCCACCCTGGCGTTCCGCTTCGCGCTCCAGGATCACTTCGGCGAAGACGGGGGTCCTCCGGAGGGCATCCACGAAGCCGGCCTCCGCCTCGCGGCTCAGGGCCTCCCCCTTGAGCTTCATGACCACCTGCTGGCTGTTCCCACGGGTCCGCTGAAGCCCCTTCAGCCGCATGCCGGGGACCATGCGCTGTTCGAGCTCCGCCGTGACGCGCGACCAGGGCAGGCTGCGCTCCTGGAGGATGCGTTCGGCCAATTTCCACCGGGCCTGCTCACGGGTGGCGTCCATCCCCTGGAGCGAGGCCTGGATCTGGGCTTCCGAGCGGGCGGCCCGCCGGGTCTCCTCCGTCAGGCTCACGGCTTCGCGTCCGGCCCGGCCGGCCTGGTGGTAGGCCCGCCACGTGAGGCCCAGGGAACCGAGGAGGAAGGCCACGCCGAGCCCGAGGGCGGCCCAGCCCAGGATCCGGTGATGCTGCCGCCAGAGACTGGGCCGGGGTGCCAGGTTGAGGTGGAGGGCAGGAACGGCCATCAGGGCGTCTCCACCAAGGCGAACCGGTCATCCAGGATGCGCACCGGCAGACCCACGTCGGGCCAAGCCGGGGCGCCCCAGATCGCCAGGCTTTGCGGGGTCCGGGATTCCCGCTGGAGGAAGGCGGCGCTGGGGGTGATGCGCTCCTCATTCCAACCCTGGGGATCCAGGGGTTCAGACCACTGCCGGAGCAGGCAGAGGGTCCGGCCCCAGGCCACCAGGGTGCCGGCGTAGCGGCCCTGGCCGGCGGGGCTCAGGGACAGGAGCATGCCCGGCAGGTTCAGCGAGGGGGCCAGGAGGTTGTAGAGATGCAGCCAGCGCGGCGTGAGGGCGTGGAGATTCCGGTCAAGCCGGAGGCCCAGCTGGAGCAGGGTCTCCCGGAACTCCTCGCGGATGCCTGAGGCCAGCCACGCTCCCGACTCGATCTCCAGGGCCTGGACGAAGTGGGGTTCCTCCAGGGCGAGGGCCTGCGTGAACCGCCACCGGAAGAAGGCTTCCTGGGCCTCGGCGCCCTTGGGCAGTTCCGTGAGATCCCTCATCAGGATGGAGGGCGTCCAGAGGTCGTCCAGCACCCAGCGCGTGGGTCCCTGGGGCAGGGCTGCCAGGGCCTGGGCCAGCTGATCCTCCGTGGGGGGGCCCGAAAGGGTGCGCCGGTGGGTGCCCGCGTGGATGCGGTGGGCTTCCAGCCACACCAGGGATGCCACCGGGGCCTGGAGGAATGGCAGCCTCATCGCATCTCCCCCCAATTCCCGGCAGCTCGTCCCGGACACGACACTCCCGGCCGGGCATCCGTCACCGGGTCGCACAGAGGGAGGCTGGGGGAATGCACAGGCGGCTCCTGACAGGACAGGGGAAGGAATCGAGTCTAACGGGCCTCCGCTGGATTCCCAAGGGGACGGGGATCACGTCTGGTATGGAATGATGGGGGCAGATGTTCCCCATCACCTTCCCCGGAGCGCTGATCACGTGCGCCTGATCTCCCTCGAACTCCATGGCTTCAAGTCCTTCGCCGACGCCCAGAAGCTCAGCTTCCCCGGCGGCATGACCGCGGTCGTGGGGCCCAACGGCTGCGGCAAGTCGAACATCTCCGACAGCCTCGCCTGGGTGCTGGGCGAGCAGCGGGTTTCCATGCTGCGCGGCGCGGAGATGGCCGACGTGATCTTCGCGGGCACGGCCCAGCGCCGGGCCACCGGCCTGGCCGAGGTGAAGCTGGTGCTCGACATGCCCGATCCCACCCTGCCCGGGTCCACCCGGGAGGTGACCATTTCGCGGCGCCTCTACCGGGACACCGGCAGCGAGTACCGCATCAACGGCCGGGAGGCGCGGCTCAAGGACGTGCAGGATCTGTTGCTGGACACGGGCATGGGCACTCGCGCCTACAGCTTCATCCAGCAGGGCCAGATCGACCTGATCCTCAGCAGCAAACCCAAGGACCGCCGCCTGCTGCTGGAGGAGGCCGCGGGGATCACCCGCTACAAGCTGCGCCGGACCGACGCGGAGAAGCGGCTGGAGGAGACCCGGAGCAACCTCCAGCGCCTCGACGACATCCTCTACGAGCTGAACAAGCAGATGGATTCGCTCCGCCGCCAGGCTGCCCGCGCCCGCAAGGCCAAAGAGCTGGACACGGAGATCAAGGCCACCCAGCGGGTACTGCTCGCCGGGAAGGCGGTGGAGCTGGAAGAGGCCAAGCGGCGCGTCCTGGATGATCTGGATGGCGTCGAGCGGCGGGTGGCTGAGCTCACCGCGCAGGTCTCCGAGAAGGCCTCCGAGGTCGAGGCCCTGCGGTTGTCCGTGGACGAGCAGCAGCAGGCCCAGGCGAAGCGCGCGAGCGCCATCCTGGGATTGGATCAGCGCCTGCAGCTGGCGGGCCAGGAACGCACCTTCCAGGAGGATCGCAGGATCGAGGCGCGAGACCAGCGGAGCCGGCTGGAGGAGCACATCCAGATGCTGGCGGGACGGCTGGCCGAATCCGGCGATTCCTTCACGGCGCTTGAGGCCCAGCTGCAGGGGGCTGGGGAGCGCCTCGCCCAGCAGGAAGCGGAGCTGGCCAAGGCCGAGGAGGCCGTTGCCCTGGCCCAGGGCGCCCTCCGGCACGCGGAGGCGGACCTCCATGCCCTGCGGGACCGGAAGGCTGATTCCCAGAAGGAGGCCCTGGCCCGGCAGAAGCAGCGCATGGGGTTGCAGACCCAGGTCGCCCAGCTGGAAGGCCGCCTGGACACCCTCAACCACGAGGAATCTGTCCGTGCTCCGCGTCTGGAAAGCCTGGAGGCCGAGGCCGGCCAGGTGGAACGCAGCCTGGAAGGCCTGCTGTCCCAGGTCGAGCAGGCCGAGGAGGCCGCGCTGGACCAGCGCCGCCGGGCCGAGCAGCTGGAGGAGGCCCAGCGGATCCTGGCCCAGGATCACCATCGGGCCGAAGCGGAACTGGACGCGGCCGAGCGGCGCCACAGGCAGATCTCTGATCTGCTGGCCAAGAGCTTCGGTGAGGCCGAGCTCCAGAAGGGGTTCACCTGGCTGAGGGAGCAGGGCCTCCGGCCGCAGACCCTGGTGGACCTGCTCACGGTGGAGGAAGCCCTGCGGCCGGATCTGGAGCGCCTGCTGGGCGGCTGGCTCCAGGTGCTGGCCGCCGATGAGAAGCTGGCTGGCCGCGCCGCCGAGGCGCCCGGCCACCTGCTGCTGGCCCTGGAGGCGGGAGGGGCCCCTCCGCCCGTTCCCGCCGGCTGCGAGGCCCTGCGCGACCACCTCCGGTGGGCTGGTCCGGAGCGCCCCCTCAGCGGCCTCCTGGACCGCGCCTTCCGGTGTTCTGACGAGGCCCTGCCGGCCCTGGTCCTGGCCCACCCGGATCTGGCCTTCGTGTCGCCGGCCTTCGTGCGCCTCCCTTTTGGCCCTATGCAGTTGGGAGTCTCCGCCCCCGCGGCCTCGCCCCTGAAGCTGCGGGCGGAGCAAGAGGAGGCCAAGGCGACCCGCGAAGCCCTGCTGGACCGGATCGAGGATCTGGAGGCCCGGCGCGGCAAGGGTGGCGATGACAGCCGGGCCGCCCGGGAGCGGTCCGTGGAGATCGACGAGGATCTGCGTGCTCTGCGGCGGAGGGCGGACACCCTGAAGTCGCAGCAGACCTCGCTGCAGGGCCAGCTGTCGGAGATCCGGGCCGCCAGCGAGCGGGCGGATGCCCTCTGGGAGCAGATCGAAGCCGAGATCAAGGGGTTCCAGGGCCAGCTCCGAGAGCTGGAAGCGCACCCGGAGGAGGCCAACGACACCGCCCTGGAGGAGGCCATCCAGCAGGCGGAGATCCTGGTCCGCGAGGCCCGGCACCGGATGGACGAACGCCGGGACCAGCGCATGGAGGCCGCGCGCAGCCGCGATGCGGTCTGGGCGGAGCGGGATGGCCACGAACGGCACCTCCAGCTGGCCCAGCGAGGCCGCTTCGACCTGGAGGCGGAACGGCAGCGGCTGGAACTGGAGGCCGCGGAGCAGACCAGCCGGATGGAGACCTGTGTCCGGCGTCTGGCGGAGCTGGAGTCGGAATCCCAGAAGCTGCTGCAGGACCGGGAGGGCGTGCAGGTCCAGGCCCAGGAAGCCCAGCCCCGGCTGGAGCTGGAGCAGGAGACCCTGCGGGTGCACGAGCGGGCGGCCCGCGAGTTCCAGGAGGCCCTGGAGAACGCGCGGGCCCAGCACCAGGAAGTGCTCATCCACGGCGCCCAGGTGCAGGGCAGCCAGGAGGCCCTGGCCAAGGAGGTCGAGCTGGCTCTGGGGCTCGATATCCCCGCCTTCCTTGCCGGCATCAGCGAGGCTGAGCGCGAGGCCTGGTCCGAAGGCGAACTGGTCCACCAGACCCACCTCAACGAGCTTCAGGGCCGGCGCATGGACCTGGGCGGGGTGAATCCCCTGGCCATCCAGGAACTGGAGGAGGCGGAAACCCGCATGGCCTTCATGAACGAGCAGCGGGCCGATGTCACCGCCGCCATCGGAAACCTGGAGTCCACCATCCAGGAGATCAATGCCACCAGCGAAGAACGATTCCGGGAGGCCTTCGATTTTGTGAACAACCGCTTCCAGGAAGTCTTCCGCGAAGCCTTTGGCGGCGGCCAGGCCCAGCTAAGCCTGGAGGATCCGAAAAACCTCCTGGAGTGCGGCATCGAGATCACGGCCCAGCCGCCCGGCAAGACCGCGAAGGCCCTCACGCTCCTGAGCGGCGGGGAAAAGGCGCTGACAGCCATCTCGCTCCTGTTTGCCATCTTCCACTTCAAACCCAGCCCCTTCTGCGTGCTGGACGAAGTGGACGCGCCCCTCGACGAGGCCAACGTCGGCCGCTTCGCCGCCATGGTGCAGAAGATGAAGGCCGATACCCAGTTCATCGTCATCACTCACCAGAAGCCCACCATGGTGGCCGCGGACACGCTCTACGGCGTCACCATGGAGGAGGCGGGTTGTTCGCGCCTGGTGAGCGTCCAGCTCCGGGAGGCCGAGGCCCTGGTGTGACGAAATGGATGGTGTGAGGCCTTTTCGCCTCCCTCTTCACGCCCGGTAAGGGGACTCGGCCTGTCAATGCGAAAGAAAGCGTAAATTGTGGAAAACCCTGTCCCGGCGTTGATGGGCAGGACCTGCAAACGTAATCAATATAAAGGTTGATATGATTCAATTTTAATTGATAGGAATGTCAATTAAAAGGTGCTCGAAGTCCATCTCGCGACAGGGTTTAGGCCCGCCGGTAAGGATCAATCCGCAGGCTTTTCCACACGGGCTTCGCCAGGGTTTGTAACTATCTGGTAACACTGGGGTGACGGCGGCGTGTCAGCCTTCCATCTCCGCCGCGAGGAACTCCGGTCGCAGCCATTCGCGGAGGGTCTCCTCCCCCACGCCCAGCTTGGTGAGATGCTCGGTGGCCATCTTCATGCTCTGACCCGCGTCGCGGCAGATGAGCAGCCGCTGCTTCCAGGCTTCCATGGCGCGCTCCTGCAACTCGGGCTCGCCCTGGTCCATGCGCTTCTCGAGCACGAATCCCAGATTGTTCGCCGCCTTGCGGTGGCTGGGTTCCAGGGCAAGGGCCTTCTCGTAGGCCTCCGTGGCCTCCTGGAGGCGCCCCGCCACTTCCAGCGCCACACCCCGGGCGTTCCACACGTCGGAGTCATCGGGGGCCAGGGCCATGGCCTGGTCCACCATGCCCATCTGGTCTTCGCAGCGGTTCGCGAAGCGGTAGACCTCTGACAGGCCCAGGTAGGCGCTGTATTCGCTGGGATCGTTCTCCAGGGCCTGGAGGAAGGCCTGCTCTGCAGCGGGCCCCTGCCGGGTTTCGATGAGGGCGTAGCCGAGCTGGACTTGGAGGTCCGCGGCGTCAGGTTCACGCATCAGGGCCTCGCGGTAGCAGCGGAGCGCATCATCCCAGCGGGATTCTTCGCGGGCCATGTCGCCCAGCGCGGCCCAGGGGTTCGAAGCGTCGGGGTCCGTTTCCGTGGCGAGGCTGAAGTAGGAGACCGCGCCCTCCCGATCGCCCATGTCGCGCTTCAGCTCGCCCAGCAGAGCCTGGGCCTCTGCCAGCACCGGCGCGGGCGGGGCGAGCAGCATGAGCGTGTGGAGCTGGCCCTGGGCCAGTTCCAGGTGCCCCTGCTCGCTGAAGATCTCGGCGAGGATGAAGTAGCTGGCCGGGTCACACACATGCAGGCTGCGGGCCCGCTGGATGCAGCGCAGACCCTCCGCGAGTTCGCCCCGCTTCAACAGCATCTCGCCCAGGGCATGCCAGCCCCAGTAGTAGGATCCATCCGTCTGGAGGGCCGCCACCAGCTGGGCCTCGGCTCCGGTCCAGTCGGCCAGCTGGTCCATGGCGATGGCGAGCAGGCGCAGGGTGCGGGGATCCTTGGGCCGCAGGCTCAGAGCCTTCAGCAGCCAGGCCTTGGCCTCGGCAGGGTGCCCCCGGTGAAGGTGCACAAGGCCCGTGAGCTCGAGCGCCTTGGGATCCTGCCCGTCGAGGGCGAGCGCCTGCTTGAGGGCGATCTCCGCGCCGTCGATGTCCTGCAGGAGGAGGCGCAGGTAACCCATGTTGCGCAGGTGGCCGCCGTGTTGCGGATGCTCGTCCCGGAGGGATTCGAGCTGTCCCAGCAACTCCAGACCCTCCTCTTCCTCGGTGTTGTCGCTGAAGCAGAGCAGACGTTCGAACCATGCCTCCGCATGGGAACGGTCCTCGATCAGCAGCTGGTCGAGGATCTCCTGGGCCTCCGCGTGGCGGGCGCGTCCGTTGAACGCGCGGGCCAGCTTCAGGCGATCTTCAAACGACAGCCCGGCGGCAGCCTTGAGCGCCGTCAGGTCGGGGTCGAGCAGCTTGATCCAGGGGCGTGCCATGGGGTGCCTCGTGAGGGACTCCAGGGTATCACCCAAGCGCAGCGGCCAGCCCGTCACAAAGCAGGCGCGCCATGGCTCCGCGGGTCTCCACCGTGGCGGACCCGAGGTGGGGCAGAAGGACCGCACGGGGCGCCTTCAGCCAACGTGGATTGAGGCGCGGTTCACCTTCGTAGACATCCAGGCCCACACCGCCCAGATGGCCAGCTTCCAGGAGGTCGATGGCGGCGTTCTCGTCCAGGATGCCGCCCCGGGCGGTGTTGATGACCACGGCACCCTGGGGCAGCTGCTCCAGCGCGGCGCGGTCGAGCATGCCGCGGGTCTGGTCGGTGAGCGGGCAGTGGAGGGACAACACGGCGCTGCGGGGAAGCAGGTCCGCCAAGGAGAGGCGCGGGGCGCGGCCGGCGCCGAAGTCCACGTCGCCGCCATGGCCCTCGCGGTCCCAGAAGAAGGGCGTCATGCCCACGGCCTGGGCACGGCGGGCGAAGGCCTGGCCGATGGGACCGCTACCGAGAATGCCGCAGGCCTTGCCCGCGAGGCCGGGGCCCAACAGTTGATCCGGCGCCCACCCTTTCCATTCGCCGGAGCGCATCAGGGCCTCGCCTTCCGCCACGCGGCGCGTCACCGCCATGAGCAAGGCCAGGGCGATGTCGGCGGTGGCGTCCGTCAGCACGCCAGGCGTGTTCACCACGGCAATGCTGCGGGCCTGGCAGGCCTTCACGGGCAGATGGTTCACGCCCACGGAGTAGGTGCCGATGGCCTTCAGCTTGGGGGCCGCGTCGAGGTCGGCCTCGGAGATGGGTTCGGACAGCATCACCACCAGGGCCTCGGCCTCGGGCAGGGCGGCGTTCCACTCGGGAGAACGGAAGGCGGCCAGACGCAGTTCCGGGAAGCGGACGCCAAGCTCGGCCAGGGCGGGGCCGACGAGAGGTGACGTGGAGAGGATTCGCGTGCTCATCGCTGCAGGGCTTTCAATGCAAGGCGGATGGCCTCCACCAGGGGCGGCTTCGAGGCGCGGAGGTCTGCCACCACCGGCAGCACCGCATCCTCTTTGAAACCAAGATTCGTCAGGGCGGACCGCAGGCTCTCCTCCCAGGGGTCGCCCGAGGCCGTTCCCACCAGGCCATCCAGGCCTGAGAGGCCGCCCAACTTCTCCGACAGCTCGAAGCACATCTTCTCGGCGGTCTTCTTGCCCACGCCGGGAATGCGGGTAAGGACCTTCACGTCCCTGCTCCGGATCGCGCGCACCAGATCTTCAAGATTCAAGGCGCCCAGGGCCGCCAGGGCCAGCTTGGGTCCCACACCATCCACCTTCACCAGCAGCCGGTAGAGTTCCCGCTCCTGCGTGGAGGAGAACCCCAGCAGCGCGATCTCGTTCTCGCGCACCAGGAGTTCCGTATGCAACGTCACCTGCGTTCCCGCTTCCGGAAGCAGGCCGTAGGTGGAAAGGCTGATGGCCGCGGCGTAGCCCACGCCCCCGCATTCGACGAGGGCCAGGTTCGGCAGCTTCTGGATGAGTTCCCCGCGCAGGCGTCCGATCATGCCTCGAGGATACCGGAAGAACGGCTGTGAACCCGGTGACTAGAGCCAGTAGCGGACCAGGGTATCCAGCAGCCGTGCGACCACGTCCTGGTTGCGGCGGTTCCGCTCCTCCCGGCCCGGGAGTTCCGGATAGGCCGGTGCCGGGTCGTGCAGGGTCCGGCCGATCTCCGGGCCCAGGAGGTGGCGCCAGCGATCCAGCCATTCCTGGGGAAGGGCCTCGGGGATGGGAAGGTCCATCAGGGTGAGGTAGAGGATCGTCCAGACGCGGGCCACCACCTGGGCCTCGTAGCCGCCGCCCAGCGTGAGGAGCACCCGGCCCTGGGTGTGCGCATCGGCCAGCTCGAGGATCCTGCGATGGAGTGTCTGGAAGGTCTGGGTCGTCAGGGCCAGGTCCCCCAGCGGGTCGGCGAAGTGGGCGTCCGCGCCGGCCTGGACTACCAGGACGTGGGGCGAGAACTCGGCCAGGGCCCGCGGCACCACGGCCTCGAAGGCCTCCAGGTAGCTCTCGGATTCTGTGAAGGGTTCCAGGGGGACGTTCACGCTCAGTCCCCGCGCGAGGCCGGTGCCCAGTTCCTGGATGTGGCCGGTGCCGGGATAGAGGTAGTGCCCGGTCTCGTGGAGGCTGATGGTCAGCACCCGGTCGTTGCCGTAGAACAGGTTCTGGACGCCATCGCTGTGATGGAGGTCGATGTCCAGGTAGGCCACGCGCCAGCCATGGTCCACGAAGGCCTGGATGGCCACGGCCAGGTCGTTGTACAAGCAGAAGCCGGCGGCCCGGTCCTTCTGGGCATGGTGCAGGCCCCCGCCCAGCTGGAGCACGCGTGTCTCGCCGCCCGCCATCAACAGCCGGGCGCCATGGAGGGTGCCACCCACCAGCCACCTGGCGGCGAGATCCATGCCCGGGAAGACGGGGTTGTCTGGCGTGCCGAGGCCGAACTGGTCGGCGCCGGGCCGGACCTCGCCACGGTCCAGGGCCTCGACCATGGCCACGAAGGCCTCGTCGTGGATCGAGAGGATCTCCTCCCTAGTCGCCGCCGGCGCTGCGATGGGCGAGGTCGGATGACCCAGGGAGTGGATCAGGTCCAGGAGCATCGCGAGCCGTGCCGGCGTGAACGGATGCTCCGGCCCGAAGTCGTACCCGGCGTATTCCGGGCGGTAGATCAGTGCTGCCATGGCTTCGCAATGGGCCAGAGGACAGTGAACTCGGCCGCCCGCAGTTCCTCCGCCAGGGGGCGGATCTGGTTGGAATCCACCCGCAGCACGGTGCGGATCGCGTCGGGCGAGGGGTAGGTGAGGATGGAGTGGATGTTGACGCGGCGGATGGCGAGGAACGCGGTGAGGCGGGCCAGTTCGCCTGGCCGGTCCGCGAGGGCCACTTCGAGCCGGGAGGACGGCTTGGTCACCCCGGTGAGGATCATCAGGGCGTCCAGGAGGTCCATGCCGGTCAGGATGCCCACCAGCTCCGAGCCGTCCACCACGGGCAGGCAGCCGATCTTGTGCTCGCGCATGATCCGCGCGGCGTCCTCCACGGGATCGAGGGGGTCGGCCGTCAGGGGCGGACTGCTCATGGCGCCGGAGACGGGATCCTCGGCAGTCCGGGCGGTGTGGCAGAGGTTGCTGGTGGCGAAGCGGAGGTCCCGATCCGTGAGAACTCCCACCAGGCGCCCCCGGTCCACCACGGGGAGATGGCGGAACCCGCGGGACTGGAGCAGCTGGTGGGCCTCGCCGATGGTGGCCTCGACGGAGATCACCGTCACCGGCCTGCGCATCATTTCCTTCACGAGCATGGCGGCCCTCCTTCGGGTTCAGGGCTTGCGGAAGCCGACCTGGGTGAAGGTCAGGCGCAGGTCGGGCTGCAGGGGCAGGGGACTGAGGGCGCCGGTCTCGCCATGAACGGCGACCTGGGCTTCCAGGGTGCAGAGCCAGGGCAGTTCCTCCACGAGCTGGGTCAGGCGGCCCAGGGTTTCACCCAGTCCGCTGGTGGGGGGCAGGTGCATCCGCTCGAGGACATCGGCGATGTCCAGGTCCGTGAGCGGGGTGATGCGGAGGATGGAACCCACGCCCTGGCGGTGGAAGCGCCAGATGGGCCCGAAATCAGGGTCGGCCGTGAGGTTCAGCGCCACTCTCGGGCCCCTTCGCTCGGCGGGTTCCGGGAGATTCGTGACGGGCACGCCGAAGAGCCCCATGAGCTCCCTCGCCTGGACCGCCGAGAAGATCGAGTGGGCCGAATCGGGCAGCTTCTCGACGTGCTGTTCCACACGGCGCCGGGCCTCCCCGGCGTTGACATCCGCATAGCCCAGGAACCGGCCCGGTGGCTGCCTGCGGAAATGGGCGTACTGCACCACCTTGGACAGCGCCAGGGCCGCCGATTCCGGGAAGCGGTAGGAGGGGAAGATCCGGTGCATGCCGCCACCCTCGCTCAGGGCCGCCGATCCCACCGGCACCGCGCCGCTCACGCCCATGAGGGAGAGCAGGGTCGGCTTGGCGATGCCTGTGGTCTGCTCGGCCCGCACCGCGGCCCGCCGGATGGCCCGGGCCACCAGGGCCGGATCGCAGTCCCCCAGGCAGGCGAAAGAGGCGATGAGGGCGTCCACCTCGGGATGTTCCAGGGCCTCCCGGCAGGCCCGCTCGTAGTGCTCTGGCGTGGCCATGGCGTGCAGGTCCACCACGCCGGGCCCGGCGATCCGCATGCCGTGGGATTCGCAGGCATCCGCGCAGATGGTCGCGACACCACCGGAATTGCTGACGATGGCCACACGGTCCCCCCGCGGCAGAGGCTGGTGGGAGAGCAGCAGCGCGATGTCGAACAGATCTTCCAGGGTGTCGGCCCGGATCACCCCCGCCTGGTGGAAGAGGGCCTCCACTTCGGCGTCGTTCTGGGGACTCGCCGCGATGTGGGCCTGGGCCACGCGGCGTCCCGCGTGGCTCCGGGCGCTCTTGACGCACAGGACCGGCTTGCGGTGGGAGATCCGCCGGGCCAGCCGGGCGAAGCGACGGGGGTTCCCGAAGGTCTCCAGGTAGAGCAGGGCCAGGTCGGTGTCCGGATCCTCCTCCCAGTACTGGAGCAGGTCGTTCCCCGAGACATCGGCCCGGTTTCCGGCGGAGACGAACGTGGAGAACCCCAGCCCGCGCTCGGCGGCGTACTGCAGAATCACCACGCCCAGGGCCGCGGAATGGCTGAAGAACCCGACCCGCCCCCTGGGCGGCATGGCCGTGGCTAGGCTGGCGTTCAGCTGCACGCCGGCATGGGTGTTCAGGAGCCCCAGGCAATTGGGTCCCACCAGCCGGGCCCCCCGGCTGCGCGCCAGCCGTACCAGGCGCTCCTGGCGCCGGGCTCCTTCCGGGCCCGTCTCCGCGAAGCCGGCCGCGAGGGCCAGGAGGCCGCGGGCGCCTCTGTCCAGGGCCCGCTTGGCGAGGGCGTACACCTTGGTGGCGGGAACCGCCAGGACCACCAGATCCGGGGACTCCGGCAGGGACGCTAGGGAAGGATAGGCCTGCACGCCTTCGATGGACTTGGCCCTGGGATTGACCGGATAGACGGCCCCCTGGAAGCCTCCCTTGAGGATGTTGCGGAAAATGATGCTTCCCACGGAGGCGGGATCGCGGGAGGCGCCCACCACGGCCACAGCCCCGGGCCGCAGGAGCGGAACCAGGGAGTTGGCCGTGGCCACGCGCTCGCGGATCTCGGCGCGCTCCCGCTGGGCCTCGGGGGCGCTCAGGGGGAAGCGCACATGGATGATGCCCCCCTCCATGGCCCGCGTGGTCTCGAACCCGGAATCCCGGAAGACGTTGGCCATCTTCTGGTTCTCGTGGAGCAGCTCGGCCTCGAACCCCACGTAGCCGGCGCCCGCCGCCAAGCCCGCCAGGCGCTCGAGGATCAGCGTGCCGATGCCCCGGCCCTGATGCACATCCGCGATCATGAACGCGACCTCGGCCACGGCCCCGCCATCGCCCACGTAGTTGCCCAGGCCGAGCACCTGCTGTTCCGCCCCCTCGCCCTCGATGGCCAGGAGACAGGCCCGCTGGCGGCGGTTCTCGTCACAGAGATCCTCCACGAACTTGCGGGAGACACTGGACACGCCACCCATGAACCGCATGGCCATGCTCTCGCGGGAGAGGCCCCGGATGAACGTTTCCACCCGCTCCACATCGTCCAGTGTCGCAATCCGCAGGAGGACACCCTGGCCGTCCTTCAGCAGGACGAATTCACGGTAACCTGCGCCGTCAGGGATGATGCTGAACACAGGAAGCCTCGCGGATTGGGTGCAACGCGACCACCCTACCATGCAGGCTCAGCGTGCGGCCCTACTTGAGAATCTTTCTCGCCCTACATGTCGTTTTCCATTCTGGACGGCCGGTCTTGGCTGTCCTAGATTGCTCTATACCCCCAGACGAATCAGGAGGACCGGATGAATGGTCGCGAAGCCTTCCTTCAAGCCAGGGATTTCCTCGTCCAGCATCGGGATGACTACGCCACGGCCTGCCGCGACTTCCGCTGGCCGGCTCTGGATACCTTCAACTGGGCCCTCGACTGCTTCGATGCCTACGCTGCCGGCAACGATAAGCCTGGCCTCTGGATCGTCGAGGAGAACGGAGCGGAGACGAAAGTCACCTTCCAGGACCTTTCCCGGCGCAGCAACCAGGTGGCCAATTCACTGAGGGCCATGGGGGTCCGGCGGGGAGACGGCGTATTGATCATGCTGGACAATGTCCTCCCCCTCTGGGAGGTGATGCTGGCTTGCATCAAGCTGGGGGCGGTGCTCGTCCCCTCCACCCTGCTGCTCTCCCAGGCGGACCTCCAGGACCGCATCGAGCGGGGCGGGATCCGGCATCTGGTGGTGGATGCCGCCCAGACGGCCAAGTTTGATGGCCTGGATGCCGGTCTCACCCGCATCAGCGTGGGTGCGAAGGTCCAGGGCTGGCATGACGTCTCCGAGCTCTACGGGGGAGCCGCGTCTTTCGTGCCGGATGCAGCCACCCGCGCCACCGATCCCATGCTGCTCTACTTCACCTCCGGCACCACGGCCAAGCCCAAGCTGGTGGTCCACACCCATCAGTCCTACCCCGTGGGCCACCTGTCCACGATGTACTGGGTGGGCCTGCGGGAGGGCGACATCCACTACAACATCAGCTCGCCGGGCTGGGCGAAGCACGCCTGGAGCAGCTTCTTCGCGCCCTGGAACGCCGGAGCCTGCATCTTCGTCTACCGCTCCGCCCGGTTCAGCGCCTCGGCCACCCTGCAGGTCATCGTCGACAAGGGCGTGACCACCCTCTGCGCTCCCCCTACCGTGTGGCGCCTTTTCATCCAGGAGGATCTCGCGGCCTACAAGGTGAAGCTCCGGGCCTTGGTCGGCGCGGGCGAGCCTCTGAACCCCGAGGTCATCAGCCAGGTCGAGAAGGCCTGGGGCCTCACCATCCGCGACGGCTACGGCCAGACCGAGACCACCGCCATCGTGGGCAACTCGCCCGGCCAGACGGTCAAGGCCGGGTCCATGGGTCGCCCCCTGCCGGGCTTCACGGTGGCGCTGCTGGACGCAGAGGGGAAGGAAGCGGAGGAGGGCGAGATCGCCCTCAAGCTGAACCCCCGGCCGACGAGCCTCATGGCCGGCTACAAAGACGATCCGTCGAAGATGGAGAAGGCCGTGGCCGAGGGCTACTACCGCACCGGGGACGTGGCCACGCGCGATGCGGACGGCTACCTGTGCTTCGTCGGCCGGGCCGACGATGTCTTCAAGAGTTCCGATTACCGGATCAGCCCCTTCGAATTGGAGTCCTTCCTCATCGAACATGAATCCGTGGCGGAAGCGGCGGTGGTGCCCAGCCCGGATCCCCTGAAGCTGTCCGTGCCCAAGGCCTATGTCATCCTGCGGGCCGGCTACGAGCCCAACCGCGAGACGGCCCTGGCCCTGTTCCGGTTCATCCGTGAGCGGATCTCGCCCTACAAGCGCATCCGGATCCTGGAATTCGGTGATCTCCCCAAGACCATCTCCGGCAAGATCCGGCGGGTGGAACTCCGGAAGCGGGCGGCCGATCCGACGCCTTCTCCCCTGGAATTCCGGGAGGAACAGTTCCCTGAACTGAAGTAGCCATCGCCCTGGAAAGCCATGGACAACTTACCTGAGGACAGGTATTGGTGGGGCGGGGTGTCTGGGCGAAGAATGAAGGAAAGCCCTCGTCCCTTGGAATACATCCCGTTCTCTCCATCTGGAGGCCCCCATGAAGTACATCGACGATATCCGTGATGTCCGGTTCAACCTTCTCGAGTGGCTGGATCTGGATGCGGTGCTGAAGTCCGAGCACTACCAGGAGGTTGATCGCGACCAGCTCAGCATGGTGCTGGACGAAGCCTTGAAGGTCGCCAAGGGCAGCGTTGCCGCCTGCAACGAAACGGGGGACCGGGTCGGCGCCCAGTGGGAGAATGGGAAGGTTCAGCTGCCGGAGGGATTTGCCGGAGCCTTCGAGGACGTGGCCTCGGGCGGCTGGATCAGCGCCACCATGAGCCCCGAGTTCGGCGGCATGGGCTTGCCGGAATCCGTGGGGACTGGCATCAGCGAGTTCCTCATGGGGGCGAACACGGCGTTGGGCCTCAAGGCCTTGCTTACCCGCGGCGCCGCGAATCTGATCGAGACCTTTGGAAGTGGCGAACTCAAGAGCACCTTCTGCGCGCGGATGTACTCCGGTGAGTGGACCGGCACCATGTGCCTCACCGAGGCCGGTGCCGGCAGCGACCTTGGCGCGCTCAACACCAAGGCCGTGCGCCAGGACGACGGGTCCTACCTCATCACCGGCGAGAAGATCTTCATCACCAGCGGCGACCACGAACTGACGCCGAACATCATCCATGCCGTGCTGGCGAGGATTCCGGGCGCGCCCGCCGGACCCAAGGGCATCAGCCTCTTCGTGGTGCCCAAGGTCCGGGTGAACCCGGACGGGTCCCTCGGCCAACCCAACGATGTCACTTGCGCGGGCATCGAGCACAAGCTGGGCATCCACGGCTCGCCCACCTGCAGTCTCGTGTTCGGCACCAACAACGGCAGCCAGGGCTTCCTCCTGGGAGAGGAAAACCAGGGTCTCGCCCACATGTTCCAGATGATGAACGCCGCGCGGTGGGAGGTCGGAGTCCAGGGGCTGAGCAACGCGTCGGCGGCCCATCAGGCGGCGCTGGCCTACGCGCGGGAGCGCCTCCAGGGCCGTGGCCCGGGAGCGGGAAAGACCTCGGGGCAATCCCTGATCATCGAGCACCCGGATGTCCGGCGTTCACTCCTGCTCCAATCGGCCTACGTGCAGGCTATGCGGGCGCTGGTGACGTATACGGCCTGGTGCATGGACATGGCCCATGTCTCCGAGGGCGAGGAGCGCGACCGCTGGCAGGGCCTCGTCGAGCTGTTCACACCCATTAGCAAGGCATGGTGCTCGGATTGGGGTTTCCGCGTGACGGAATGGGCCCTCCAGATCTATGGCGGCTACGGCTATACCATGGACTACCCGGCGGAGCAGTATCTGCGGGACTGCAAGATCGCCTCGATCTATGAAGGCACCAATGGCATCCAGGCCCTGGATCTTGTTGGCCGGAAGTTCAGGATGCAGGATGGGCGGCCCGTGAAGGCCTTGCTGAAACTGGCAGGGGAGGCGGCGCAGTCCCTGGCCGAGGATCCGACGCTAGGCGCCTCCGCCCGTCAGCTCGCGGAGGCCGTGAAGGCCACAGGCGCCGTGCTGACCCAGATCCCCGCCCGCGAGAATGCGGGATTGCTGACCCTCCTGAATGCAGTGCCGATCCTTGACATGCTCGGCCATGTGGTCGGAGGCTACCTCCTCCTCCAGCAGGCAGGTGTGGCAAAGCAGAAAGCCCTTGCCCTCATGGGCGAGCGTGGTGTGGATCCGGCAGACCAGAAGGCCGTCCAGGCCCACTTGGCGGGAAGCAAGGAGGCGGCCTTCTACCAGAACAAGGTGCAGGCGGCGATCCACTTCGCCCACCGGGGCCTGCCCCTCGTGGCGGCCCAGGCCGTTGCACTGCTGGCAGGAGAGACCGCTCCCATGGAAGCCGTATTCTAGGGGGCTCGTTCAACGCGCAACTTGGACGCAGGTCCACCAGCAAAAAGCCCCCTGACGACTCGGGGGGCTTTTTGCTGGTGGACCTGATCAGGATCGAACTGACGACCTCTGCATTGCGAACGCAGCGCTCTCCCAGCTGAGCTACAGGCCCACGAACGATCAGTGTAGCGGGCCTGTGGGCCTACATCAATGCCTGCATGATCTTGTCCAGCTCTGCTGGGCTCGGCTTGAGCAGATCCTCGCCCAAAGTGGCCAGAGGCTCGTCCACCAGATTCAGCACCTCGGGGAGGGGGGGCTGGGTGGGGTTGATGTAGAGCAGACCGGTCAGGAACTCGCCCTTGGCCATGGACTCGTGGATAGCCTTCATGGCGCCGAAGCGGTCCGTGGGCTCGTAGCCCTCGTGAATGGCCTTGATGGCGACCTTGGAACCGTCGGGGAAGGTGACGATCTCGGTCTGCCCCGCGGGGATCTCCACTTCCTCCACCTCGGAATACTGGATGAAGCCCAGGTCGTGGAGGGGGAAGTCATGGTCCTTCACGTGCTTGTAGGAGCGGGTTGAGGCGTCGTGGTTGTTGAAGGTGACGCAGGGGCTGATGACGTCGAGCACCACGGTGCCCTGGTAGGCGAAGGCCGCCTTCAGGATGGCATTCAGCTGCTTGGGGTTGCCCGAGAAGCAGCGGGCCACGAAGCCGCAGCCCAGCTCGATGGCCAGGGTGCAGGGATCGATGGGCGGGAAGTCGTTCACGGCGCCGGACTTCAGGTGGGAACCCTTGTCGGCGGTGGCGGAGAACTGGCCCTTGGTGAGGCCGTAGACGCCGTTGTCCTCGATGATGTAGATCATCGGGATGTTGCGCCGCACGGCGTGGACGAACTGGCCCATGCCGATGGACATGGAATCGCCGTCGCCGGAGACGCCGATGTTGATGAGGGTCCGGTTGGCCAGGGAGGCGCCGGTGGCGATGGAGGGCATGCGGCCGTGGACGCTGTTGAAGCCCCAGCCCTGGTTGATGAAGTAGGCGGGCGTCTTGGACGAGCAGCCGATGCCGGAATACTTGGTGACGCGGTGGCCTTCGATGCTGGACTCGAAGGCGGCGTTGATGATCTGGGCCGTGATGGCGTCGTGGCCGCAGCCGGCGCAGAGGGTGGACTTGGAGCCCACGTAGTCCTGCTTGGTGAAGCCGAGCTTGTTGGTGGGAGCGGCCGGCGGGTTGGGAGCGGAAGGCGTGGCGGTGGTCATGGTCGGCTCCTCTACTTCTGCTCGAAGGCGGTGATCTGGTCCACGATGCTCTTGGCGTCGATGGCGTGGCCGTCGTAGTGCAGGACGCTCTTGAACTTGGTGGCGTGCTCGGGGTAGGTCTCGCGGAAGAGGCTGGCCAACTGGCCGTCCCGGTTCTGCTCGACCACGTAGACCACCTTCTTCTCCTTCACGTAGGCGTCGACCTCGGCGGTGAAGGGCAGGGCGCGGAGGCGCAGGTAATCGGTCTTGAGGCCCTGGGCGACGAGAATGTCCTGGGCCTCGATGACGGCGGGATCGCTGGAGCCGAAGGCCAGCACCCCCTTGTCGGAGCCCTGGTTGCGGAACACGGGGCCGGGCACGAAGGCCTTGGCGGTTTCGTACTTCCGCTTCAGGCGGTCCACCACCTCGACGTAGTCCTCGGGCTTCTCGGAGTATTGGGCGTAGGCATTGTGGCCAGAGCCGCGGGTCAGGTAGGCGCCCTTGCCGCCGGGCGTGCCGGGCAGGCTGCGGTAGCAGATGCCGTCGCCATCCACATCCTTGTAGCGGCCCCAGTCTTTCACATCGGCCAGCTGCTGCTGGTTGAGCACCTTGCCGCGGTCATAGGGCTTGGCGGGGTAGGCGAAGGGCTTGGATGCCCAGTTCTGCATGCCCAGGTCCAGATCGGTGACGACGAAGATGGGCGTCTGGAACTTTTCAGCCAGGTCGAATGCATCGTAGGAGAACTGGAAGCACTCCTCCATGGTCCCGGGGTAGAGGTTGATGTGCAGGGTGTCGCCGTGGCTGCACTTGGCGCAGAGCTCCACGTCGGACTGCTGGGTGCGGGTGGGGAGGCCCGTGCTGGGGCCCGTGCGCGCGACGTTGAAGAAGACGCCGGGGGCCTCGACGTAGTAGCCCAGGCCGATGAACTCGCTCATCAGCGAGATGCCGGGACCGGCGGTGGAGGTCATGGAGCGGGCCCCGGCCCAGCCAGCGGACAGCACCACGCCCGCGGAAGCCAGCTCATCCTCCATCTGCACGATGGCGACGGTGGACTTGCCGGTCTTGGGATCCTTGCGGTACTCCTCGGCGTACTCGATGAAGGTCTCGACCAGGCTGGAGGCCGGGGTGATGGGATACCAGCCGACCACCGTCACGCCGGCGAAGAGGGCGCCCAGGGCGCAGGCCTCGTTGCCGTCGATGATGATGAGGCCCTGGGTCTTGTTGTCGCGCACGACCTTGATGTGGTCCTGGTCTTGGAGGTTCTCCATGGCCCAGTCATAGCCGGCCATGCAAGCCGTCTGGTTGAGCTCGACGGCCTTGGCCTTGCCCTTCAGCTGCTTGGCGATGGCCTTCTTGACCTCCTCCATGTCGATGCCGAGCAGGCGGGCGGCCACGCCCACGTAGATCATGTTCTTGACCAGCTTGTGGAGCTTGGGCTCAGGACAGGAGGCCGTCACCAGCTTCTGGAAGGGCACGGGAGTGTAGGCCAGGTCGTTGCGCAGCTTGTCGAGCTGCAGCGGCTCGTCATAGATCACGAGCGCGCCGGGATCGGCCTTGGCGATGTCCTCCTTGGCCGTTTCGGGGTTCATGAGGATCAGCATCTCGTTGCTGGCCTTGCGGGCCACGTAGCCCTGGGCGCTGGCCCGGATGGTGAACCAGGTCGGAAGGCCCGCGATGTTCGAGGGGAAGAGGTTCTTGCCGCTGACGAAGACACCCATCTGGAAAATGGCGCGCAGGAGAACCGTGTTGGCTGTCTGGGAACCCGATCCGTTGACCGTGGCCACCTGGATGGAAAAATCATTGATCCTGGTTTTCGCTCCTCCGGTCGGCGAGGGGGCGGCAAGGGTGGCAGTCATAGGACTCCTTTCGCATCGGGGCAATGGCGACGAAGAGGGCGTAAATACTAGGTTCGCCAAAGCATCCGCCAGTATGGCAGAGGCCACCAAGGGCATCCAGGAAAGGTGTTGGGAGGGGTGTCTTTGAGGATCTGAAATAAAGCGAAAAAAAAGGGATTGACGACCTTGGGATCAGCTCTTACCTTGAAGACCATGAAAGCCAGCGATCTCACCAAGCGCCAGCAGGCGGTCCTCAAGTTCATCCGCACCTTCGTGCAGGATGAAGGGCGAAGCCCCACCCTGGCGGAAATCGCCAAGGGCGTGGGCTCCAGCGCCGTGTCGACCATCCACAAGCACGTCCAGCACCTCATGGACAAGGGCTTCCTCGTCCGCAGCCATGGCAAGGGGAACAACCTGGTGGTGGCCGCGGGCTCGGTGATGGAGGAATCGGCCCCCAGGCCGGAACGCGGCGAGCCGGTCAGTCCCGTGCGGATCTTCCCCTTCTGCGGGGATGTGGCCGCCGGTTCGCCCATCCTGCCCGAGAGCCGGGCCCTGCCCATCGAGGTGCCCAACAGCATCCACCGGCAGCGGGACGAGCTCTTCGTGCTGCGCGTCCGGGGCGATTCCATGGTGGACGACGCCATCCTCGATGGCGACCTGGTGGTGCTGCAGCGCAAAGGCGAATATCGGAACGGCGACCGCGTGGTGGCGCTCATCGATCAGGAGGAAGTCACCCTCAAGGAGTTCCGGCGCGACGCCAAGGGCGTGTGGCTCATCCCCCACAACCCGGAGCTCCAGCCCCACTGCTACGCCCCCCAGAACATCGACATCCAGGGTGTTCTCGTCGGCGTCATGCGCAGCTGCTGAAGACCAAGCTGCCACCACGAAAAAGCCGATGAAAGCAAAGGAGAGCTGAGTCGCTGAGGATGGCGGAGAAAAGAATTTGTTTTGTTCTCCGCTTTCCTTCGCTCCTCCGCAGACCTCCCCCTTTCAAAGTCTATTCCATGAGCGGCGGAATCCAGGATCAGAGCAACTGATCGCGGATGGCCGTTCCCATCTCCGCGGTGCTCAGGCTGCCCTCCAGGTCACGGGTCCGGGCGCCGTCGCGCATCGCCGCGGCCACCGCCAGTTCCACCGCCTGGGCTTCGGTCTCCCAGCCCAGGTGCCGGAAGAGCAGGGCGGTGCTCAGGATCATGCCCACGGGGTTGGCCAGTCCCCTGCCGGCGATATCCGGCGCAGAGCCATGCACGGGTTCAGCCAGGGCTGAGCAGCGGAAGGGCCGGTGCGGTGCCCAGCTCAGGGAGGGCGCCGTGCCCATGCCACCGGCGAAGGCCGCCGTGAAGTCGCTGATGAGATCACCCAGGTAGTTGTCCGCGGCGATCACCCCGAATGGGGTCGGATCCTGCACCAGGGCGCAGAGGAGGGCATCCGCATGCATGCCTCGCGCGGGCACCTCCGGGTGGGCGGCCTGGAGACCCTGGAACACCCGGACCCACAGCCCGTGGCCGTGCTTCAGCACATTGGCTTTGTGGGCCATGGTGAGGGTGCAGCCCCGGGCCTGCGCCCGGGCGAAAGCGGCTTCCAGCAGGCGGCGCACCGCCCCCTCGGTATGCACCGCCAGATCCACGGCGCGGCCGGGTTCGGTGGAACCTTGGAGGCAGTAGGCCCCTTCGGTGTTCTCGCGGAAGACCTCAAGATGGAGGCCCACCCCGCTGGTGCCCGGAAGGGGCCGGCAGGGGCGGAAATTGACCGTCAGTTCCAGGTCCTGGCGCAGGCGCAGCAGGATCTCCTCGGCGTGGCGTCCGTCCGGCACGCGCGGATCTCCCACCGCCCCGAAGAGGACGGCATCGAATCCGTCCCGGAGGTTTATGTAGGCGGCTTCCGGCAGGGTCTCCCCCGTGGCAAGGAAGTGTTCCGCCCCATAGGGCAGGCGCACCACCTCCAGGCAGCGCCCCCGTGCCCGGACCCAGTCCAGCAGCGGCTCGGCTTCGGCCATGACTTCGGGGCCGGCGCCATCGCCGGGCAGTAATGCGATGCGTATCGTGCTGTCCAAGTTCTTCCACTCCCGGATCCAAGCCGATGGTGCCACACTCCCATCCCTCAGGAGGTGCCCATGGACAGGAAGTGGGGTGCGACGATGGGGATTCTCTCAATGTTCGGTTTGGTGTCCGCCGGTGAGGTGGCCGAAGGCATGAAGGCTCCGGCCTTCGAGGCCCGCGATCAGCACGGCGCGCTGGTCCGCTTGGTGGATTTCCAGGGGAAGTCGTCCGTGGTGCTGTATTTCTATCCCAAGGACGACACGCCGGGTTGCACGGCCGAGGCCTGCAGCCTGAGGGATGGGTTCTCGGCCATCCAGTCGGCCGGGGCGGTGATTCTCGGCGTGAGCGCCGATTCGGCTCAGAGCCACAAGGCATTTGCCGAGAAGTTCCACCTGCCCTTCAGCATCCTGGCGGACCCCGACCGGCGGATCATCGAGACCTACGGGGTCAAGATGCCCCTGCTCGGATTGGCCAAACGGATCACCGTCCTCATCGACCGGCAGGGCGTCATCCGGAAGGTCATCACGGACGTTCGTACGAAGGATCACGATCAGCAGGTGCTGGCCCTGCTGAAGACCCTGCCCTGAGGGTGGAAAACCCGCAAATGCATTGAGCCCGGAGGGTTTTCCGGGCTAAACTTATTCCTCCCAAGAGGTTCAAGAATGGTGTTTTTCAACCACGCCACCCGGCAGATGACGGCGAAGATCGTCTACTACGGGCCCGGCCTGTGTGGAAAGACCACCAACCTCAACACCATCTACGGCAAGACGAGCCAGAAGGCCCGCGGCGAGATGGTGAGCCTCAACACCGAGACGGACCGCACCCTCTTCTTCGACCTGCTGCCCATGGACGTGGGCATGGTGGGTGGCTTCAAGACCAAGCTCCAACTCTACACGGTGCCGGGCCAGGTGTTCTACAACAGCACCCGCAAGCTTGTGCTGAAGGGTGTGGACGGCATCGTGTTCGTGGTGGACAGCCAGGTGCCCATGCTGGACGCCTGCCGGGAGAGCTGGCTGAACCTCGACGAGAACCTGCGGGAGCTGGGGCTGAACCTCCAGGACATCCCCGTGGTCTTCCAATGGAACAAGCGGGACCTGAAGAACGTGGTCCCTGTCGAGGAACTCGAAACGGTCTTCAACCCCCGGGGCATGCCCAGCTTCCAGTCCGTGGCCTCGGACGGCCCCGGCGTCTTCGAGACACTGCGCGGGATCACCAAGCTCGCCCTGTCGCACATCAAGACCCACGTGCTTGGGGAACCCCAGGCTGCCGCCCCCGGTCCTCCGGCTCCCAGCGCCCCCGCCCCCCGGGAGCAGGTGCCGTCCGGTGGGGAGGCCCTCACCCTCTCGGACCTGCCTTCCGTCACCGACCTGCTCGACATGGAAGGCTCGGCCCAGGCTTCCGGAAGCGCCCCGCTGCCCGACCTGGACGACGATACGGGCATCTTCATCGAGGCACCCCATCTGCCGGAACCGCCCGCCGAAGATGAAACCCTGTCCTTCCTCATGGAGGATGGCGCAGGGCCCTTCGACGCCGAAGCATTCTCGGCCTTCCATGCAGAGGAACTCCCCGCGGACGCCCAGCTGCCCGTTCCGGAGGCCCCCGTCCCCTGGGAGCCGAGCGCCCCCGTGCCTCTCCCCTCGCCCAAGCCCACTGCCAAGGCCGATCCCATGGCCGCCCTGGCCTCGTTGCGGGTGGAGGGCAAGCGCCCGATTCCGCGGCCCAGAGGTGCGGATTCCAAGGACGCCATCTCCTCGTTGTTGGGCGAGCTGACCCAGGTGGGCCGCCAGGGCGCGCCCTCGGTGCTTCGGCTCGAGGTGCCCCCGGAAATGGATGGCCAGGAGGTTGAGGTCTTCGTCCAGCTGCGCCACCAGGGAGCGGTGTTGGCCGAAGGGCAGATCCACCGCCCGGCACCGGCCAAGGGCAGTACCGCCAAGCTCAGCGTCGAGCTGAAGCGGAACTGAAGTGCGCCTTCGCCCTGGCCGTCTCTGTCTCCTGGTTCTGCTGGCGGCGCCACTTTCCGCAGCCCTGCCCGGATGGTGGACCGCCTTTCCCAAAGTGCCAGTCCTGGCCAGCCGCTTTCGCCAGGAGAGCGACAGCGCCGTGTTCGGGAAGATGGCACGGGAGGGGAGCCTCCTCCTGGCCCGGGGGGGAAAACTGAAGGTGGCCTACGATTCGGGACTCACTGTGACCTCGGACGGACGCCACCTCGTGCAGTACGATCCGGACACCCGCACGGCACAGCGGGTGGACCTGGCGCGGGCCGTGCGCGACTTTCCGCTCCTGGGGATCTTGCTGGACCCTTCGCGGATCGAGGCCCTCTATCGGGTCGAGCCGCTGGGAAGCGATGCGGTGAAGCTGGTTCCTAAGGCGCCCGACATCCCGGCCCTCAAGGCCACTGGACGCAAGGGCCTGCTCCACAGCCTCGAATGGACCGATCCCACCGGCGCGCGCCAGCGGCTGGAACTCCTGGATGCCAAGACGCCGCCCTTGCCTGGGCCCGACACCTTCAAGCTCCAAGTGCCGGCGAGCACACGCTGGGCGACTCCGAACCACTGAAGGTCTACTCCGAACGGCTGAAGGCATCGAACATTTCGGCCTGGGGGAAACGGACGCGCAGCCAGGCGTCCAGTTCCGGCACCTCGTCGAAGATGCGCTCCGCACCCGCTTTCTCCAGTTCCTCGTGGCTGCCGTAGCCCCAGCCCGCGCCGATGGCTTCCAGCCCGTGGTCGTGGGCAGCGGACATGTCCACGCCGCGATCACCGATGAACACGCCGCCGGGCCAGATCGCGCCCCGTTCCGCGAGGCCCGCCAGCACCTCGGTCTTGGGCTGCCACCGGCCTTTCAGGCTGCTGCCGAAGATCTCGTCGAAGATGAGGTTGAGGTCGAACTGGTAGGCGATGCGCCGGGCGAAGAGGCCGGGTTTCGCAGACACGATGTAGATGCGGTGCCCCTGGCGCTTCAGCCGGTGCAGCAGATGGAAGACACCGGGATACAGTTCGTGCTCGAAGACCCCATCCTCCCGGTAGCGCTCCCAGTAGAAGTCCAGGGCCTCCTCCAGCCGTGCCGGATCTTCCAGGCCCCGGAGCGTGGCGAGGGACTCGCGCATGCCGAAGCCGATCCAGGCACGGACCGTGGCCTCATCCGGCGTGGCCAGGCCGAAGGCCTCGCAGGTCTTCCGCAGACAGTTGCGCACGCCCAGCAGGGGATCCACCAGGGTCCCATCCAGGTCGAAGCAGACGAGACCGCTCACGGCGCCACCGATCGGCTCAGGAGCCTGAGGAAGGCCTCACGGTCCTCGCCCCTAGGTTCAGCATCGATCACCCGCTGGAGGGCTTCCCGCGCCTCGGGAAGGCCCAAGGCCGACAGGGCGCGGGCGGCGGACATCCGGATAGCCTGGGGTTCCGCGGCCGAGAACAGGCCCTTCCGGCGCAGCAGCTCGGCCAGTACGGGCAGGGTCCGGGGCGAGGCGATGAGGCCCAGCGTATCGATAGCCTGGGCCCTGAGCCGTTCCTGGATTCGCTTGTCCTGGGCGAGTTCGGCGACGGGAGCGACGCTGCCCTCGGAACGGAGCTGGCCCAGGCCGAAGAGGATCTCGTGGAGGGTTTCGGGATCCGTGTCCTTCAGGCGGGCGAGGAGGTGAGGCTCCGAGGCGGGGCCGCCGAGCTTCCAGAGGGCTCGCACCGCGGTCCGCCGCACCCTGGGTTCGGCGTGGCGGAGGAGGGGTGCGATGGCCGGCAGGCAGCCAGCGTCACCCAGGTCGGCGAGCAGGGCGAGGGCGTTCCGCACCAGGTACCAGACGGGCGAGGCCAAGGCCTCCAGCAGGGGTGGGAGCGACAGGGAACCCAGACTGCGCAAGGCTTCTACGAGGCGGCCCCGCCGGGTCCGGTCCCCCTCCTCCCCGAGGCGGGTCACCAAGTGGCGGGCCATGGGCGCTCCGAGGAACTCCAGGTAGGGCTGTACCTCATCGGCCAGCAGATGCCGGCCCACGTCCAGGATGTGCGCCACCGCCGCATCCATCAGTTCGGGCCGGGCCAGGACGGCGCGCAGGCGGTCAAAGGCCTCCATGCGCCAGGGTTGGGGCTCCCCGAGGAAGGCGCACAGCCCTTCGAGCTCCTGCAGGCCGGAGACCGCATGGACCAGTTCGCCCCGTAGGACCAGGGCCGACAGCAGGGCGTCCAGGGCCTCGGCGGTCCACCGGTGGACCGGAGGCTCCGGCTCCCAGGCGAAGTGGGCGCGGAGGGCCTCGGCCATGGGGCCCTCGCCGCCCGGCGGCAGGCCGGGCTCCACGACCCAGCGGGCTACCCCCAGGAGGGTCTGGGCCGCCTTGAGGCGGATCTCCACGCGATCGTCGCGAAGAGCCTCCATCAGCAGGTCCTGCACCCGGAGGAAGGCCTCGAACCGGCGGAGGTCCAGGAGCTCCCGGAGGAAGGCCAGGCGCTGGGGCAGGCTCAGCTCGAACAGGTAGCCTTCCTCGAGTACCTTCACCAGCTTGGCTTCGAGGCTGAGAGTGTCCCAATCCACCTGGCGGAGCAGGGCCTCGGCTTGGCTGGCGTCCTGGCCGGTGCCGCGGAGATGGGCCGCCAGCGCACGCACCAGGGATTCCCGATCGGGCAGGGGGCGCAGGATGTGTTCAAGCGGGCCGCGGAGCTGGGGCCAGGTGGCTCCCAGGGCCAGGGCGGAGCCGACAGACACCGCCAGGATCTCGCCTGCCAGGGCCTTCACGCCCAGGGCCAGTGCGGCGGGATGATCTGGGAGCGACGCCAGGCCCCCCAGGAGGCTCAGCTGCACGTCCGGTTCCAGCCCCATGAGGATCTGGCGGAGGGTGCCAAGCTGGGTGGGTGTGGGCATGCCTTCCCCCAGGCCGAGCTCGTACCCGAGCGGGCCGAGTTGGCCCAGGTCCGCGGGCTGGAAGCCCCGGAGGAACCCGAGGCCGCGCCGTTCGCCAGGACCGGCGGGTCCGGGCGCACCGGACAACGCCGCCACAAGTGCCTCGCGGATGGCCTTCAGCAAGGGATCCTGGGATGGGCTGATCAGGTTGGCGGGCGGCCGGTCGTCGGTGGCGCCCTCCTCGCCTTCCTGGACCGCCTGGTAGCGGATCTGGGACACCTTGATACGCCGCACGTCCGCCGCCTGGAGGAGGAGCTCGATGCCGCCCTGCTCTTCAAGTTTCTGGGACTTGAGGGAAAGGGCCTGGAGGAACGCGAGGCACTCACCTTCGGCCACCCCCCGTTCGAAGACGAATCCGCTCACGCCCCGTTCGGACACGAGCCGGACCAGCGTGGCGACATGGGGGTTGCGCCCGTCCTGGACCACACCGTCCGCGAAGGCCTTGGCGCCGGTGACGACGAACTGGAGGCGGCTGCTCTCCGCCAGCCAGCGGTCCAGCGCGGCATGGGTGGCCGCCACCGCCTCTTTCGCCCTTGGGTGCGCCGCGGTGTACATCTGGAGCGCCTTGAGGGCCATGGCCAGGGTCTGGGCGAGTTGCAGGAAATCGCTCATTCCGGGGTCCCCTTCATGGGGTCCGACCATTCCCGGCGCAGCTGGGCGTAGTGGGCTTCCAGGAAGGCCAGGCGCCGCTGGCCCTCCTCCCGGGCGGGGGCGGTGTTGAAACTGGCGGTGATGCCCCGGGCCAGATCCAGCCAGGCCTCGCCACGGCGCAGGATCTCGGCCGTGGTGATGGGCTGGAAGGCACCGCTGATGCAACCGAAGTGGATGAGGCTCGCGGCGCCGATCTTGCTGAGTTTGTCGCAGTCCCAGAGGCAGGCCGTCTCGAGGGGCTCCAGCCGTTTTGTGAGCTTGAGGCCCACGTGATGCTCGATGGCATGCCGCACAGCGGGGATCTTCTCCGGCGGGAAATCGGTGCCGTCGAGGATCTCGGGCACTCGCGCCGAGGCATCCTGCGCATGGGTATCCTTGGCCTGGGGGTCCTTCAGGCGCTTGGCCACGTCATGCAGCCAGGCGGCGCATTCGACCACCTCCAGATCCGCGCCCACGAGCGGCGCCAGCCAGCGGGCCAGGAGCACCGCGGCGTAGGTGTGCTCGAAGCGGTAGTTGAAAATGGGCTGATAAACCCCATCCACCTCGTGGCCGATGCCCCAGACCCGGATGGCGTCAGCATCCGAAAAACGCCGCAGAGCTTGTTCGCAGGCCGGCCGCCAGGGGGTGGATGGATTCATGGGCAGGCTTCCTGATGGGTCCGGAGGGCACTGAGGGTGGCGCCGATCTCTTCGTACATCGCGCGATCGGTCCAGGGGGCGCAGGCCTTCGCCAGGCGGTCGACCAGGGGCTGGAGGCCCGTGGCGGGGGCCAGCCCGATGATGCGGAGCCCTTCGAGGGCCATGCGGGCCTCGATGGCCAGCACCTGCTCCAGGGCGTCCACGGCGCGGAGCAGCTTGCGTGCGGCGATGGGACCCATGCTGACGTGATCCTCCTTCCCGGCGCTGGTGGGGATGGTGTCCACGCAGGCGGGATGGGCCAGGCCCTTCATCTCGCTGACCAGGGCTGCGGAGGTGACGTGGGCCATCATGAAGCCGGATTCGAGGCCGCCGTTCTGGGTGAGGAAGGCCGGGAGGTCGCTGTAGGCCGGGTTCACCAGACGCTCCTGGCGGCGCTCGGAGATGCTGGCCAGGTCGGCCGCCGCGATGGCGAGCACGTCACAGGCGAAGGCGGGGTACTGGCCATGGAAGTTGCCACCGGAACGGGACTCTTGGGTGTCTGTGAAGATCATCGGATTATCCGTGGCACTGTTGAGTTCCCGCTCGAGGATGGCGCCCGCGAACTGGAGCGCATCCCGCGTCACGCCATGCACCTGGGGGATGCAGCGCAGGCTGTAGGCGTCCTGGACACGGTGGCAGTCCTTGTGGCTTTCCGAGATCTCGCTGGCCTCCCCCAGGATTCCTCGCATGCGTTCGGCCACTGCGATCTGGCCCGGGTGGGGCCGGGCGGCGTGGATGCGGGGGTCGAAGGCGGAACGGGTGCCGCGCAGGGCCTCCAGGCTGAGGCCCGCGATCTCGTCCGCCAGCGCCGCAAGACGGACGAACTTCTCGGCCGCCAGGTTGCCCAGGGACGTGATGAGCTGGGTGCCGTTGATGAGGGCGAGGCCCTCCTTGGCCTGGAGGGTCACGGGCTTCAGACCGGCCTTTGCCAGGGCTTCGCCGCCGGGAATCTGCCCTTCGGCTGACCAGGCCAGCCCTTCACCTACCAGCAACAGCGCCATGTGGGCCAAGGGGGCCAGGTCGCCGCTGGCGCCCACGCTGCCTTGGCAGGGCACCACGGGTACGATGTCGCGATTCAGGCATTCCATCAGCAGGTGGATGGGCTCGGGCCGGATGCCGCTGTGGCCCTTCAGCAGGCAGTTGATGCGGGCGGCCATGAGGGCCCGGGTCTGGTCCTTCGGCAGGGGCTCGCCCACGCCCGCGGCATGGCTGCGGATCAAGTTGAGCTGGAGCAGCTGGAGCTGGTCCGGGGGGATGACCACCGTGGCGAACTGCCCGAAGCCCGTGTTGATGCCGTAGACCGTGCGGCCTTCGGCCACGATGCGATCCACCACGGCCCGGTTCTCGGCCACGAGGGCCATGGCGCCCTCGTCCAAAGCGACGCCCTCGCCGGCGGCGATGCGCGCCAGCAGGGGGGCGGTGAGGGACTGTCCATCGAGCCGGATCATGCAGGCACCTTGCGGGAGAGGGTGAGGGCGAGGCAGAGGGCCAAGGCCAGCGTGAGTCCTGCCACGGTGTAGGAGGTCTGGCCGCCCCAGCGGGCGAAGGTGAAGGTGCCCACGGCGGGGCCGACGATGCGGCCCAGGCCCGTCATGGCGTTCAGCACGCCGAAGAGGCTGCCCTGGTCCTCCGGTGGGGTCATCCGGCTGGCGAGGGCTGAGCCGGCGGTGTTGCCCATGCCGCTGCCCCAGGCGAGGGGGATGAGAAGGAGCAGGAATGGCCAGAACCGCAGGGTCTCCGACATCATCGGCATCACGGGCAGTGCCAGGCCCATGAGGACCAGGCCGGTGATGAGGGCCGTCCGCTCGGGAATGTGCTTGGCCACCACCCGGACGAGGCCGCCCTGGTAGATCACCAGGAGGATGCCGATGCCGGCGAAGAGGTAGCCCACTTCGCGCTGGTGGAAATCAAAGTCCTGGTGGACCAGCAGGGCGAACGTGCCTTCCATCATGGCGAAGCCCGCCATGGCAAGCATGGACACCCCCAGAAGCTGGGGCATCCCGGGGCGCTTGAAGGCCTTCACCAGGGCGTGGCCACGGGTTTCGCGGGACCGGGCCTGCGCTTCCTTGTCGAGCGTTTCAGGCACCCACAGCGCCACCAGGAGCGAAGCCCCCAGGGACAGCCCCGCCGCCACGAAGAAGGGCAGGTGCCAGCCGCGGGTCGCCAGCAGGTGATGCCCGAAGGCGCTGCCGCTGAGGACGCCGGCCATGGCCGGCCCCAGCACGAAGCCCAGGCCGAAGGCGGCCCCGATCATGCCCATGGCCTTGGAGCGCTCCTCCGGGGCCGAGCTGTCCGCCATGGCCGCCTGGGCCACGGAGATGTTGCCTCCGGTGATGCCGTCCAGAATCCGGGCGGCGAGCATCCATTCGAAGCGGCTGGTGAGGGCCAGCATCAGGTAGCCGATGGCCGAGCCCACCAGGCTCATCCACAGCACAGGCTTGCGGCCGATCTTGTCCGAGGTGCGGCCCAGGATGGGGGAGGCGATGAACTGCATGAGGCTGAAGCTGAGGAAGCCCACGCCCGCCCAGAAGGCCCCAGGTGTGGTGCCCGCCCCCCCCAGGCCCAGGAAATGGTTGACGCTCTCCATCCAGGCGCTCGGATGATCGGCGATCTCCTTGGCGTAGAGGGGCAGGATCGGGATGACGATGCCGAAGCCGAGCAGGTCGACGAACACGGTGAGAAAGATGGCCAGCCTGGCGCGCTTGGAAGACGGCATGAGGTTCTCCAGCCCACCAGTCTAGCCAATGAAGCGGGTCAGCCTCCCAGGGCCCTCTGGATCCCGGCCTTCAGATCCTTGAGGAGGTAGGGCTTCTGGATGAAGCCGGCGGGCCCGCCATCTGGGAAGGTCTGCAGGGAATCCTGCTCCGTGAACCCGCTGCTGAGCACCACCGGGATGGTCGGATCCAGGTTCCGCATGGCCAGGAAGGCCTCCCGGCCGTCCATGCGCGGCATGGTGAGATCCATGAGAACGAGGCGGAGGCCCTTCCCGTGGGCCCTGAACCGGTCTAGGGCCTCGAGGCCGTCCCGGGCGACGGTCACGCGGAAGCCGAGGGATTCCAGGGCGCGCCCCGTGGTCTGGAGGATCTGCTCCTCGTCGTCCACGAGGAGGACCAGTCCCTGGAGCGGCTCCCCCCGCGGAGAAGACTCCTCGCAGGCGCGGGGCGGGGCGACCCCGGCCGCGGCGGGGAAGCAGAGCCGGAAGCGGGTGCCCACCCCCACCTGGCTGCGAAGGCTGAGGCCCGCCCCGTGGCCCCGCAGGATGCCCTGCATGGCGGAGAGGCCGAGACCCCGGCCCCTGGCCTTGGTGGTGAAGAAGGGATCGAACATCCGGTCCATGATCTCGGGGGTCATGCCGACCCCGGTGTCCTCGACCTCGAGGATCACGTGCAGGCCGGGCGAGGGGGCGTCGAGCCGGTATTTCTCCCGGAGGGTGGAGGCATCCAGATCCTCGGCGAAGGTCGTGATGCGGATGGTGCCCTCGCGGTCGCCGATGGCATCGGAGGCGTTGGTGACCAGGTTCATGACCACCTGCTGGAACTGGGCCACGTCCGCCTTGATGGAGGGGAGGTCGGGGGCCAGGTCCAGGCGGAAGCCGATCTTTTTGGAGATGGACACTTCCAGCAGCTGGGTGAGGTCCCGGACCACGGCATTGAGGTCGTGGGGCCGGACCTCGAAGTGCCCCCGCCCCGAGTAGGCCAGCATCTGCTTGGTCAGTTCGGTGGCGCGGAGGACCGCGGCCTCCATGTTCGCGAGGTAGGGCCGGGCCGGGGAGGCGTCCTGGAGCTTGAGCTGGGCAAGGTTCAGGTTGCCCAGGACCACGGTCAGCAGGTTGTTGAAGTCATGGGCTATGCCACCGGCCAGCACGCCCAGGCTCTCCATCTTCTGGGCCTGCCGGAGGGCCTCCTCGGCGCGGCGGCGGTCCGTGATGTCCAGGATGTAGCCCAGGTGGTAACCGGGATCGGACCCCTGGCCCGGCACCGCGGCGCTGAAGTCGAAGAACCAGCGGTATTCCCCGGTGGCGGTGCGGAGGCGGTACTGCTGCTCGTAGTGGGTGAGGCCCCGGGCCTTGTTCTCGGCCGCGGTCCTGTGGATGGCCTCCAATTCGTCGGGATGCACGAGGGCGTTGTAGGAGACGCGGCCGCTGGTCAGATCCTCGGGCGCGTAGCCCAGGATGGCTTGGATGTTGGGCGAGACATAGTCCACCGGCCACCCGTCGGCATTGCGCCACTTGATCACCATCACCGGCCCTCCCACGAAGAGGCCCCGCTCGGCGCGGAGCGCCTGTTCCGTGGCCATGCGGCCCGAGATGTCGCGGGTGATGGAGAGCAGGCAGGGGACACCGTCCACGTCCATGATCTTGCCGGACATGAGTCCGGTGAGGAGGGTGCCGTCCTTGCGCCTGAAGGGTGCCTCCAGCCCCGTGAACTCCCCGTGCTCCCGGATGAGGCGGACGGCCCGGTCCCGATCCGCGGGATCGGCCCAAATCTTCAGGTTCAGGGCCGAGCGGCCCACGGCCTCCTCCCGCGTCCATCCCGTGAGGCGGGTGAAGCCTTCGCTGACATCCAGGTAGGTCCCGTCCGTCAGCCGGGTGAGGTTGATGGCATCGGGGCTGGCCTGGAAGGCCCTCGAGAACTTCGCCTCGCTGAGCTTGAGCGCGTTTTCGGCGACCCTGCGCTCGATGGCCATGGCCACCTGGCCGGAGACGAAGACGAGCAGGTCCCGCTCCTCCGGCGTATAGCGGCGGTCGCCCTCGTAGATCTGGATGGCCAGGACCCCGAAGGTACCCTCGGCGCCCACGAGGGGAACCCCTAGCCAATCCAGGCAATCCGTGCCGAATGATTCCACCTCCCCCTTGGCCTCCAGGTTGCGCCTGACCTCCGGGTCCAGGAGGAGCGGCCGCTCCGTGCGGAGCACGTACTCGGTGAGGCCCCGCCGGAGTCTCCGGGGCTCCGGGGCCGGATCCACGGCATCCACGAAGTAGGGGAAGGACACCGTTCCCGAGGAACGATCCCAGAGGGCGAAGTAGAGGTTCTCCGCGGGCATGAGGTCGCGTACGATCGCGTGGACCCTCGCGTACAGCTCCCGGAGGTCCGTGGCCCGCATGGCCGCCTCGCTGATGCGATAGGTGGCCTTCAGATAGCGGCGGACCAGGGTCAGGGCTTCGACCGGATCCCGTGGTTCCCTAGGTGGATGCATGGACCTTTTATCGGCCCTTCCCTCCTTCGACACAAGGTTTGGATGGCCTCAGGCCCACCGGAACCGGCGGACCGCCAGGGCGAAGGCGGCCAGGCCCCAGGCCGCCACGATGGCCAGGCCCGCCCCGTGGCCGGCCAGGGTCGACCCGTCGTTGAACACGGCCCGCAGGGCCCGGAGGAAGGGGGCCAAAGGCGCCAGGGCCACGGCGTGCTGGAGCCAGGCCGGGGCGGAATCCAGCGTGAAGTAGACGCCGCTGAGGAGCATCAGGGGGAAGAACACCAGGTTCGAGATGGCCGCGTAGCCTTCGGACGTGTCCGCGAAGCCGCTGAGGGCGAAGCCGAAGGCCATGAAACAGCCTGTGCCCAGGGTCATGATGAGGAACAGATCGACGAAGGAGCCCTGGTTCTGGATGCCGAAGACAAGGCGGCCCACCAGCAGCAGGATGGCGGCCTGGATCACCGTCACCGTCAGGCGGTGCAGCACCTGTCCCAGGAGGAAGATCCACTTGGGCAGGGGCGTGACGGCCAGGCGGCGGAACTTGCCCTTCTCGCGGTAGGACACGTTCACCATGCCCACGCTGAACAGTCCCATGCTGACCAGGTTCAGCCCCAGCAGGCCCGGCAGCAGGAAGGCGGCGTAGTTGGCGGAGTGCTTGTGGCCGGGGCTCTCCACCTGGACGGGAATCCGCTGGGGCTCGGGCGCCCCGCTCAGCCGGGCCTGGGCCAGGAGCCAAGCCTGGTTCACCAACCCCGCCGTGGCGCCCGCCTGGGCCATGAGGTAGCTGTTCAGGCGCAGGCGATAGCCCGCGCCATCGGTCTCCAGCTGGGCTGCGGTCTCGCCCCGCGCCCAGCGGGCCTCGGCCTCGGCCTTCGGGAGGGCTTGCACCTTGAGCTGGACGTCCGCCAGGGCCTGGTCCAGGGCGGCGTCCTGCGGGCCCGGAGCCGGGGCCTGCACGCGGACCACCGAGAGCTTCGGTCCGCCACCGTCCCGGAAGATGACGCCGAAGCCTAGCAGCAGGACCACGGGGAAGGCGAAGGTCCAGAACATGGCCACGCGGTCGCGGCTGTAGAGCCGCCATTCCATTGCGAACTGGCGCCAGAGCATCATCGCTACTCCCTCAGGCTGCGGCCGGTGCGGTGCAGGAAGACGTCCTCCAGCGTGGCCCGCCGGATATGGACCTGCTGGAAGGGGACGGCGGCGGCTTCGGCGGCCTCCAGCAGCCTGGGCAGCAGGGCCTTGGGATCCGGCGTGGGGATCTCCCACAAATCTGCGCGGCGCTCCACGGCTTGGCTCAGGCGTTCGGAGAATGCCGCGGGATCAGGCGCCGCGCCCTCGAAGGTCAGCTCCACCACGCTGGGGATGGCCAGATCGGCGATGAGCGAGGCGGGTGTTCCGGTGGCGATGACCTTGCCGTGGTCCATGATGGCCAGCCGGTCGCAGAGGACTTCGGCCTCGTCCATGTAGTGGGTCGTGAGCATGACGGTGCGGCCCTCGCCCTTCATGCGGCGCACAACGTCCCACAGACTCCGCCGTGCCTGGGGATCGAGGCCCGTGGTGGGTTCATCGAGGAAGACCAGCTCGGGGTCGTTCACCAGGGCCAGCGCCAGGGCCAGCCGCTGCTGCTGCCCGCCGCTGAGGGTGATGTGGTAGGCGTCGGCCTTCTCCTGGAGCTGCACCAAGTCCAACAGCTCGTCGGTGCCCCGGCGCTTCGGGTAGTAGCTGCCGTAGAGATCGAGCGATTCGCGGGGCGTGATCTTGTTGAAGAGGCTGGTGCTCTGGAGCTGGACACCGATGCGGGCGCGGATCTCCTGCCCCTGCTTCGTCCAGGTCAGGCCCAGGATCTCGATGTCGCCGGCGTCGGCTTCGGTCAGGCCCTCGATGATTTCAAGGGTCGTGGTCTTGCCTGCGCCGTTGGGGCCCAGCAGGCCGAACACTTCGCCCCGGGCCACCTCCAAGTCGACTCCATCCACGGCGATGACCTTGGGGAAGGCCTTGCGCAGACCGCGGATGCGGAGGGCTGGAGCAGACATGGAAACCTCCGGAACAATCATCATGCCCGGCTTCGATCTCTGTGGGCACAGGGAGCGCTCGTCAGGAGAGATGCGCCAAGGGGATGATCCCGAACCACAGGATGTAGGTCAGGGCCATGACCATGATCCCGTCGATGCGTTCGCAGGGCGCCCCCCGGCGCAGATACCGATGGATGGCCCAGGCCAGCAGCAGGCCGTGGGGGAGGGCCAGGAAGACGGCGAACCCGCTCGGGCCGCCGAAGAGTCCCCGCTGCTGCCAGACCACGCCGCAGACCGCCGCGGCCGCCGCGAAGGCGAGGGCGGCCCAGGCGGCGCCCCTGCGGCCCAGGAGGACCGCCAGCGTCCGCTTGGACACGGCCCCGTCCGCCTCGTGATCCGGCAGGGCCGACAGGGTGATGGCCGCCAGGGTGGCGAAGAAGAGGGGCAGGCCGATGAGCCAGGGGTAGGGGTCCTGCCAGTGCGCTGACTGCAAGAGGCTGCCGCAGAGGATGGCCGCCACGCTGTGGGTGATGCCCACGTCGAGTTCCCCCAGCCCGCGGTAAATGAACTTCAGGGGCGGCACGGTGTAGCTCACCGCCAACAGGGAGAGGGCCACCATGCCCAGGAGGCCCGGCGCGGCGGGGCGGGGCAGGAGGGCCGCCAGGATTGCGAGTCCCAGGACCAGCAGCAGGGCCATCCCCGACATGGCATGCCGGACGCTGCCCAGATCCAGGTCCGCCTCCACCAGGACCCGGGATCCGCCGTTGAAGGGCCCGGCATGGCGGTTGAGGCGGTCCGTTCCCTGATCGAACCACTCGTTGCTGACCACGGTCAGCGCCTCCATCAGGAAGAGGCAGAGGTAGCCGACCCAATATACCCGTAGGGAGAAGGCTCCACCATGGCGCGAGGCCGCCAGCGCGCCGATGGTGTAGGCCACCCAGGCCATGGGATAGAACTGCAGGCGGAGGAGCCTCAGCCAAGCTCCGGCGCGGTCCCGGATCCATGCTGGGCGGAGCCGCCGGACCAGCAGGAAGGGCTCCGTCCGGGCCTGCTCCACCCAGCGGCGCCGGGTTTCCGGGGAGGCGGGCCGCACTGGGCCGAAGGTGGAGATGAAGGTGGGGCCGATGCCGCAGAAGCCCAGGGTGGCCCTCCGCATGGCCTGATGGCCCGGCTGGCGGTAGACGAGGCGGTACACCCAGGGCGGGGTGTCCATGGTCACGAGCAGGTGGGCGGTGCGCCCCTTCAGCAATTTCGTCCAGGTGGAGGGATCTTCCGCTTCGGCCTCGAAGGCGAATCCGGGCGTGAGCACCCGGTCCAGGAACCCCTTGAGCAGGGCAGGCATGGTGCCCCACCAAGCCGGGTACACGAAGACCAGGTGATCCGCCCAGAGGATCAGCCGCTGGGCCCGCGCCAGATCGTCCTCCAGGACCTGGTCCCGGGGCGAAGGCAGCCGGACATGGGGATCGAAAGCGAGTTCCGTCAGGTCCAGGCGATCCACCTCCAGGCCCGCCTCCCGGGCGCCGTCCACATACGCCTGGGCTAGGGCCCCGCAGAAGCTGTCCACCCGGGGGTGGCCCAGGATGACCAGCACCTTCTGGACCTGGTCTTTTCTGGAACCTGCCACGGGACCTCCCTCGGGGTGGGGATCGGGCCATCCTACTCCGGCTCCACTCGGGGATTCAGACCCGCCAGATGCCCCAATCGGAGCGAAGCTCCCACATGCGCTCCGCGGCGGCCTCCCGGTACTGGATGGTTTCATACCGCGCCGCCCAGCAGCTGCCGGAGCCACAGAGCAGAGGCTCGCCGCCGGTATCGCGCAGGGCGTCGCGCACTTCGGCCAGGGGCGGGCACACCCACAGGGCCGCGCCCGTGAGGTCGTTGCGCCAGGGCGGGGCGCCGCCGCCGGGTTGGGAGGCCAGGGCCTCGGGGAAGGGGTAGCCCACGTCCTGGAGGGCGCGGTACACGCTGGGCGTGCTCACGTGCAGACCGGGATTCACGAGCAGGATGGGTTCCAGCGGGACCGGCCGGAGCGGGAATACGCGCTCGCCGCGGCCCAGGCCCAGCACGGTGCCGCCCAGGAGGAACAACGGCACATCACTGCCCAGGCGGGCGGCCAGCCGCAGCAGCATCTGGTCGTCCAATCCCAGGGCGAACATCCGGTTCCCCAGGCGCAGGGCCGCCGCCGCATCGCTGCTGCCGCCTCCGAGGCCCGCGCCATGGGGGATGCGCTTCTCCAGGCGCAGGGCCGCGGGCAGGGGCCGTTTCGCCTCCTCCTCCAGCAGGCGCCAAGCCTTGATCACCAGGTTGGATTCGTCGGCCACCAGCCCATCACCCGTGGGGCCCGTGATCGCCAGGGAGAGGGTGGAGGCCGGTTCACCCTCCAGCGTGTCCGTCAGGTCCGCCAGGCCTTCCAGTACGGTGGTGACCAGCTCCAGCTCGTGGAAGCCGTCCGCCCGCCGTCCGAGCACGGCGAGAAAGCGGTTGAGCTTGGCGGGAGCCTGGACCGTGAATTCCATGGCTCCACGGTAGCGCACCGACCCGGTAGCCTGAGGGATGGTTCTGTTCTTCCGCACCCTCTGGAAAGGCCTCACCCTCTGGTTCCGCCCACCCCTGGAGCCGCTGGGAACATCGGTCCTCCGCTTCCGCGTGTGGCCCAACGACCTGGATGTGAACGTCCACATGAACAACGGGCGTTTCCTCAGCATCATGGACCTGGGCCGCTTTGATCTCAGCTTCCGCACGAAACTCGGTCGGGCCATGTTGCGGAACCGCTGGCAGCCCCTCGTGGGCGGCATCACCATGCGCTACCGGCGCAGCCTCGCCCCCTTCGAACCCTACGAGCTGCACACGCGGCTCCTGGGCTGGGACGACAAGTGGGTCTTCCTGGAACAGCGCTTCCTGAAGCGCGGCTGTGACCTTGCCGCCGAAGGCGTGGTAAAGGCCCTCTTCCGCGGCAAGAGTGGCAATGTCCCGATGGCCGAGGTGCTCCACCTCATGGGCTACGAAGGTTCACAGCCCGAACTGCCAGAGCACATACGACGGTGGGCGGAGGGTGGTGCTCCTGCCCGATCAGCCACCTCCGGGATGCCCGCCCTGCCGGATGGTTATCGCATCTCCCTGGATCCGGGAGAACTCCAGGTCGACGTGATTCACGGCTACCTCACCCGCAGTTACTGGTCCCCAGGCATTCCTCGCGAGGTGGTGGCACAGGCTATGAACCACAGCCTGTGTGTGGGCGCCTATGCCTCCGATGGCGCCCAGGTGGGTTTCGCACGACTGACCACGGACTACACCACCTTCGGCTACCTGGCGGACGTGTTCGTGCTGGAGGAGCACCGCGGCCGAGGGCTGTCTAAAGCCATGGTTCGAACCCTCATGGACCTGCCCGAGGTGAGGGGTATGCGTCGCCTGATGTTGGCGACCCGCGACGCTCACGGCCTCTACGCCAAGCTGGGCTGGAGCCCTGTCAGCGACCCCTCCCCCTTCATGCAGGTCCACCGCAAGGACCTCTACCGGGCCCAGGACCTGAATCCTGAGGACTGAAGGTTGGTGGGCCAAGGGGTAACGCGAAAAATGCGTCCGCGTTTTTCGTATACACAGGAGCGCAGCTCGAGCCCCTGAAGCCCGAGGCCTGAAACCTGAGGACTGCCTTACAGCCCGTCCTCCAGCTCGAATTCAGGATCCGGAATGCTCAGGATCTCCGGGCCGTCCTTGGTGATGGCGATGTCGTGCTCGAACTGGGCGGAGAGCTGGCCGTCGCGGGTGCGGACGGTCCAGC
>Ga0255338_1000693_pt1 | contig 88539 bp, 92 predicted proteins | sample MeOH1_35cm_T4_19_FD_203715 | JGI IMG/M metagenome (GOLD analysis project Ga0255338, IMG submission 203715) | Sandy soil microbial communities from University of British Columbia, Vancouver, Canada - MeOH1_35cm_T4_195 | ecosystem: Engineered > Artificial ecosystem > Sand microcosm > Unclassified ... | reverse complement strand
CATGACTTATACTGTACTAACAGATTTAAAAAAGCACCTGTATATAAACTTTATTTAATCTCACAATATGCCTTGCGGCTTCCAATGCTGCTTTTATTGTGTTTATTCATGCATTTGGTAAGCGCTTCCGATTCATCGTATGCTGTTACCGTATAGGATCTTCTGTTTGGTTTTGTTGCGTTATCGTACTACACTCGCAGGTATATCTTTTACAGCTCACTAACAACAGCATTACACCCGCACTCATCATCAACTTTTTCATTGCACTTTTTTTATTTTTTCATTTCGTCACTTGCCTGCATTACTTTGTCACGTAAAGTATTTTTGAAATCAGCTATTTTTTTAAGTAATACCTTATCTGAAGCTCCTAAAATCTGCGACGCAAGAATACCGGCATTTTGAGAAGCATTAACCGCAACGGTTGCAACCGGAACACCGTTAGGCATTTGTACAATACTCAGGAGACTATCCCAACCGTCAATACTGTTACTACTTTTAACGGGAACGCCAATCACCGGTAAAGGTGTAAGCGAAGCCACCATACCCGGTAAATGGGCTGCTCCACCGGCTCCGGCAATAATTACCTGAAGTCCGCGATCTGCAGCGCTTTTAGCGTACTCAAACATTTTTTCGGGGGTACGATGTGCCGAAACAATATCAATCTCGTAAGGGATGCCAAATTGTTTTAGTATATCAGCAGCGGCCTGCATTACCGGCAGATCGCTGTTGCTTCCCATTATTATTCCCACTCTTGGTTTACTCATTTTATTTTTTCAGTTAAGCATCCTTCATCTATGCTCGGGATGATCGTGATTAAATATGAATCGCGCGTTTTGCTGTTGCATCAAGGCAGGCCTCTTTCATGTTTTCAGTGAAAGTTGGATGAGCGTGACTCATGCGGCTGATGTCTTCTGCGCTTGCTTTGTATTCCATTGCTACAACCGCTTCTGCAATCATGTCCGCAGTGCGCGGCCCTATCATATGAACTCCAAGAATTTCATCTGTAGTTTCATCTGCTAAAACTTTCACAAAACCATCAGTATCCATACTCGCGCGTGCGCGTCCGCTTGCTTTAAACGGAAAGTTACCCACTCTGTATTTTTTACCCTGTTCCTTTAATTGCTCTTCGGTATATCCAACAGCGGCAACTTCAGGCCATGTGTATACAACACCCGGAATTAATAAATAATTGATATGTGGTTTTTGTCCTGCCAGTTGTTCAGCAACAAACACTCCTTCTTCTTCCGCTTTATGCGCAAGCATTGCTCCCTTCACAACATCACCAATCGCGTAAATTCCTTCTACGTTTGTTTTTAAATGATCATCGGTTTCAATTCTGCCGCGATTATCTACCTTTATTCCGATTTTATCCAGACCAAGATTGTCGGTGTAAGGTCGGCGTCCAACAGCAACAAGACAATAGTCACCTTTTATTTCAATCTTTTCTTCTTTTTGATTCAGAGCACTAACCGTAACTTCTTTTGCGCCACCCTTTACTCCGGTTACTTTATGTTTGAATAAAAATTCAAAGCTTAAATTCTTTTTAAGAACGCGTTGCAACTCTTTGCTAAGCGCGCCGTCCATTCCGGGAATAATACGATCCATAAACTCAACAACGGTTACTTTACTGCCAAGGCGTCCGTATACGCTTCCAAGCTCAAGACCAATAACACCACCGCCAATGATAATGAGATGTTTTGGCACTTCGGTCATTTCAAGCGCTTCGGTTGAAGTAATAACACGTTTTTTATCAATTTCAATTCCTGGTAACGACGAAGGCTTTGAACCTGTTGCAATAATTGCTTTCGCAGTTTCTATTTGTTCTTTACTTCCGTCTTCTTTGGTAATTTCAACGGTATTTTTTGTAACGAAAGAACCATGGCCGGTGAAAACTGTGATCTTGTTTTTCTTCATCAGAAAATTAATTCCGTCTACAGTCATTTTAACAACACCACGCTTACGCTCGATCATTTGTTTGAGATTTACCTTTGGAGCTTTAACGTCAATACCATGCTCTTCGAAATGATGAACGGCATTATAAAAATGTTCGCTTGAATCAAGAAGGGCTTTTGAAGGTATGCAACCAACATTCAGGCAAGTTCCTCCGAGAGAAGGATACTTTTCCACAAGAGCGGTTTTCATTCCTAACTGGGCACAACGAATAGCGGCCACGTAACCTCCTGGGCCGCCGCCAATAATAGTAACATCAAATTTTTCCATATAGATTTTTAGAATAGTTTGCTAATATAAACAAGCTCTAAAATACGCTTTTTTTTCGGGAGACAATTGCAAAAAATACAGACTGGCTTATTATTATTTCTTAACCCTGTAAATGAGGAACAGCACGATTATTATAAAAGAAACGCCGATGGAAATATAGGAAATGAGATCGCCAAAACGTGAAAAAAAGGTAAGCTCATTATTCGGATAAATATTTTTTTCTATCACCGCTTCTTCCCACCATTTTGTTGCGTTGCTGATATTTCCAAATTCATCAATAAAACAACTGACCCCTGTATTTGCGCTCCTGGCAATTTGTCTGCGGTTTTCAATGGCTCTTAAGCGCGCATAATTAAGGTGCTGCTTGTAACCAGGTGTATCATCCCACCAGCCGTCATTTGTGATAATAAAGATAAAAGTTGCGCCATTACGAATGTATTCGGTTATATAATCAGAAAATACACTTTCATAACAAATTACCGGGGCAACTCCCATATTGCTTTTTGCATCTTTAAAAACAGTTCTTTCCTTCTGCAAACCAAGGCTTCCGGTTGTTCCACCCATATCAAGCGCCAGACTTTCCAAAGGTTTTAACAGGCCGGGAAAGGGCATTAGTTCAGCTCCGGGAACCAGTTTGGATTTATGATAAAGTTGCCTTCCTTTTAAATCCAGTTGCAGTGCGGTGTTAAAGAAATCAAAATACTCCCCGCTTTCATGTTTACGCGCGGTAACCGTTACATCCTTCTTATCCCTGTAAAACAAATACGAACTGGCACCAACCACTATTTTCAAATCCGGAAATTTCCGGAGGATGCTATCGTAAAACAATGTCAGCGGCTCGGCCTCATCCAGCAATTCTTCATTGATATTATCAACAATAAACGTTTCGGGTAAAACCAGGTAGTCTGTTTCTGATGTTACTTTGCCACTGATTAATTTAAGTAATCTTGAGAATTGTAATTCGTAATCCAAAACAAATTTGTCGTTATAAGGATCCATATTTGGCTGTACAACTATGGTACTTGCAGGTTTTGTTTTTGTTTGTAAAGGTTCGCGGATTAGCGCAATTGTATAAGAGAATAAAACAGGTACTATTATAGCTCCCGCGATTTTTAAAACCGGAGTTGATAAAAATTTAAGTTTTTGATAATTGGTGAGAACCTGAAAAACAAGAATATTTACTGTGAGTACCCAAAGTGTTCCTCCGGAAGTTCCGGTAAACTCGTACCACTGAACCCAGTTATGATTAAATGCAAAAACATTTCCAAGGGTAAGCCAGATCCAGGCAAGGTCCCAGGAAGAATGACCGTATTCGTATGCAATCCATAATGGAACAAGTAACCATATGCCCCATGCTTTATTAAATACTTTTTTGAAGTTTGAGAAAATGGCAAAAACCATTGCCATGAATAGAGTGTTGAAGATAAAAGCCATAACGGCCCCGCCAAATGAAGCGTATACAACCCACCAGGTGACACCCAAATTAAAAATGAGAAACGTTAAATAGGAAAGAAAAAACAATTTTAACTTTCTTTTCGGATCATTGCTTTTTGTCAGATTATCCTCCAGCATTAACAAGGGAACAAAAGCAAAAAACACAAGAATAGTTAAATGCCAGTACCACGAAACAGCCAACAGTAAGCCTGAGAAAACACTTAGGAAAAGATTATTCGTACGAAAAGGCATAGAAAGTACAAAGATAGTGTTTATTGGCTCGCTATGTCGATGGAAAGCCTTTTATGTTTAAATCTTCCAGGGTTTATTTAAGAAATTTTAATCCCCTTTTCCTCAATTTAAGCGTATATTTGCAAGTTACATTTTTTATGACTGAACAGAATACAATATCAGCGGAACCCCGCAAGCTGTACCCTTTCCAGGAGAAGGCTGTGAACGACATTTTCAACAGGTTGATTGAATTGCCCCCTAACGCAAATCTATTATTCCAGTTGCCGACTGGAGGAGGAAAAACAATTATTTTTAGTGAAATAGCCAGACGCTATATTGAAAAATTTAAAAGAAAAGTTCTGATTCTTACACACCGCATTGAGTTAAGTAAACAAACATCCGATGTTCTTGCCGAGCTTGGAATTAACAATAAAGTGATCAATAGTGAGGTAAAACAACTTCCTCAACAGAGCGAATACCACTCCTTCACCGCGCTTGTAGAAACATTAAATAACCGCCTGCAGGAAAACGATCAGTTTCTTGAAGACATTGGATTGGTTATTGTTGACGAAGCCCACAATAATTCATTCAGGAAAATTTTCCATTACTTTAATGACGTAAATATTTTAGGCGTTACCGCAACTCCTTTAAGCAGCAATAAAAAATTACCGCTTTACCAAACCTATAGCGATTTAATTGTTGGAGAAAGTATTTCTTCACTAATCGAACAAGGGTATTTGTGTGAAGGACAAACTTACACGTTCGACGTAAATTTAAGTTCGTTAAGAGTTGGAAGTAACGGTGAGTTTACCGTTGGCTCACATGAAATGCTGTATACGCAGGCCATCATGCAAAGCAAATTAATGGAAGCTTATGAAGAGATTGGTAAAGGAACCAAAACATTAATTTTTAATGCCGGTATTCTTACCAGCCGAGCGGTATACGAAACATTCAAGAAAAAAGGATTACCGGTTCGTCACCTCGACAGTACATTCAGCGATAAAGACAGGGCCGAAACTTTAGAATGGTTCCGCAAAACTAAAGATGGTATTCTTACTTCGGTTAGTATTTTAACTACAGGATTTGATGAGCCTGAAGTGGAAACCATTATGCTTAACCGCGCCACAAAATCTTTAACACTTTATCATCAGATGATAGGCCGTGGAAGCCGTGTGTTACCAAACAAAAAACAATTTAAGATCATTGATCTCGGAAATAATTCGCGACGTTTTAATTTGTGGCAATATCCAATAGACTGGAAACACGTATTTGTTGCTCCACATTTGTATCTCGAGCATCGTTATAAAGATGAGTGGGATTATGAAATGGAGAACGATTATGACATGCCACCTGAAATTAAGGAACGTTTCCTTAATTCAAGCGCCGAATCGTTTGTTGTACGTGATCGTTACCTGATGGCCCTTCGAAAAGGCTTAAAGCCACAGACCGTACTGGATGAAAGTTTGGAAGACCACTTTGCCCGAATTAAAGATAACGCTTCTGACTTTGACGAAGCTTTCGAATTATTTAACCTCCTCACCGAGGAGATGAAATACCGCATCAAACAGTTTGGCAAATGCATTAACGCAACTAACAATCACAGCGACTGGCAGTACCAAACATACGCTAGTAAGCTTCGCAGACGTTTAATGAATTATTTTGTAGAGTAATGAGCCATCGTCTTCTTTACAAATTATTAGGGTATCTTTCCATTCTTATTGGAATTGGAGCGGCCCTCTGCATTTACAAAATACAATACATGTTTTTTGGAATTGCACTTGCCATTGCCGGCTTCATCGTATCAGGAATTAATATTTTTATGAATACCAGATACTATTATGAGGAAGAACCATATCCAAAAGGATATTTAGGCATGCTCCTCAGCTCGCTACCGGTACTGTTCATGCTCTTTGTGATTTTTAAATTCAGAAATTAAATTTCGAAAGTGCTTTATGCACCAAAAAGGAAAAGACACTGAGTATTAAACCCAGTTAATGCCTTTCTTAAGAAAACTAAGTGTTTTTTCCTCTTCCGAGCCTTTTTCAGGAATAAAATTATATTCCCAGCCCGCGTAACGCGGCAGACTCATCAAAATTGACTCTACACGTCCGTTTGTTTCCAATCCGAATTTGGTTCCCTTATCATAAATCAGGTTAAACTCAACATAACGACCACGGCGTAACAATTGCCATTCTTTGTTTTTTTCTGTAAAAGTTTTGCCTTTGTTTTTATTCATCAGCTCTGTGTAAACAGGAGCAAACGTTTTTCCTACATCCTGCCAGAATGCAAAATTCCTTTCAAAGCTCATTTCAGAATCTTCATTCAGCCGATCGAAGAATATTCCGCCAACACCCCGGGTTTCGTTACGATGGGTAATAAAGAAATAATCATCGGCCCATGTCTTAAATTTTTTATAGTAAGACGCATTATGTTTATCACACACTTTTTTTAATTCTGTGTGAAAAAATCTTGCATCATCTTCCTGAACATAATGCGGCGTTAAATCAATACCACCACCCAGCCATTTAATGCCACCATCCATTTCAAAGTAACGTACATTCATATGAATGACTGGTACCATTGGACTTTTCGGATGAATTACTATTGAAACACCGGTTGCAAAAAACCGTGGTATGTTGCCCGCTTTACCTGCATCGGTATCCACAATATTACTGTGCTGATGTTCTTTAAATAAAAAGGCAGGCGCGTTGCCGTGCACAGCGCTAAAAAGCACTCCGCCTTTTTCAAGAACCGACCCATTGCGTATTATTCGTGTCCGTCCGCCTCCGCCCTCTTCACGCGTCCATTTGTCCTCTTCAAATTTTGCGCCACCATCAGCCTTTTCAAGTGCCGAACAAATCGAATCCTGCAACTGTTCCAGCCATGTAGCAATAGTATCCCGGTTTAATTCCATCCTGATTTTTGCAAGTGGTAATTATTATACCTGAAAATAAAAACACCGCGATTGTCGAAGCCTGTAATATTATCTGGTCTTTTAAATTTGAAACGCATGTAATTTGTTTCAGCAGGCAAATTATGAAGATTGAACACAAAGTCCGGACCGTTATCTCTTAAATTCCTGAGGTAATAATAAGCAACATCAAACCCTTTAAAATAATTTTCCCCGGGAAGGGTATTCATTTGACTACGATAACTTTCAATTACGGGATCATAACTTTTTGTGTTAATAATATTATTCTGACACGGAAAAGTAAACTGCAATTGATTTAAATACTCCTGATCTATGTTATCCATATTGCTAATATTTTGCCAGCCGCATAAAATCACATCCTTTTTGTCAGCAAATATTGCAAGCTGAGTTGTAAAATCAGCAATAAACACCTGATTCATGCTTAAGGTAACAATTATATTTTTTACTCCCGGAACAAACGCTGATTTAACACCTGGCAATCCTTTTACAACTGTTACAGTATCTTTTGGAAGCTTGCCTAACTGCTTTTGTTTTTCATTATAATATTTTTTAAAAGCTTTTACATACGATAATTCCTTTGCATCATTACCTGGAGGGGTCATTAAAATAATATTCGCGTTGTTTACCACAAGTGAATCAATGCAATAATCCGCAAGGCTCTCCATTAAGGTAAATTGTGAAGGATTTGTTTTGGAGGCATAAACGTTATCAAACAACATTTTGTTTGTTTGCGTAATAGGTGAAACAATTGGTATACCGTTTTCTTTCGCCTTCTGAGCAATAAACTTAAAACCATTTGCATACAACGGCCCAAAAATCATATCAGTCTGTTTGAATTTTGGTGAGGTAACAATTTCCTTCAATTTTGAAGTGTCTTTATCATCCACGTCAAACAGGTCAATGTTTACCTCAAAATCTTTTGATGTAAGTGAATCAGCGGCGCGTTTAAAACCAAGATAAAAATCCAAAGCAAGGGCCGGCACCGCAGGAAAATTAAGGTTGTTTTTTGCAAGATTTTCAATATCAGTCGCCAGGGTTTGATCAAGCCTAAAAGGCAGAATTAATGTTAAGTTATATGCCGTTTTTTTAGGCTTATGAATTACATTAGGATTAATAGAATCAGGATTATTCAACTGCGGCCTAATTTCTGAAGGCTTAACTATTCCCTTTTTTTCGCCAACAATAATTAACTGTCCTTCCTTTATACCCTGATTGATCAATGATGGATTAAGAATTTTCAAATCAGCCTCAGTAATATTATACTTTTTTGAAATACCATACATGGTTTCACTTTTAATTACCAGATGTGTTTTAAAACGTGAAGTATCTATAGGCACAGCGGTATTTGTAACAGAAGCATTCTTTACCGCAACAGTGTTTGTTATGGCCGCGGATTGCTTAACCGGAATTTTTATTTCCTGCCCGGCCTTAGTGCCTGATTTTGTTTCAGGATTGCTCGCATAAATTTCTTCAACTGTTACATTGTATAATTTAGAAATAGAATAAAGGCTTTGCTTTTTCTCTACCACATGAATGTAATAAGAAACGCCATTGATAACCTTTATGTTTGTTGATTTAGTCTGTGCAAAAGCAACTAAGGACAAAAAGCAAACAATAACTGAGAAAAGTATATTCTTTTGTATTTTCAAATCAAATTTTTTATTCCCACTCAATAGTAGCAGGCGGTTTTGAACTGATATCGTACACTACCCGGTTAACACCCTTAACCTTATTAATTATTTCGTTACTTATTTTAGCCAAAAACTCATAAGGCAAATGACACCAGTCTGCAGTCATCCCATCTGTGCTTGTAACAGCGCGCAGAGCTACAACTTTTTCATAGGTTCTTTCATCCCCCATCACCCCAACACTCTGAACAGGAAGAAGAATAGCACCGGCCTGCCATACCTGATTATACAAACCATGTACCTTTAATCCCTCAATAAAAATAAAATCAACTTCTTGTAATATTTTAACTTTTTCTTCAGTGATATCGCCTAATATTCTGATTGCCAAACCAGGGCCGGGAAAAGGATGACGATTTAGGATATTTTCATCGAGACCCAATTCTTTACCAACTCTTCTTACTTCATCCTTAAACAGACTGCGCAAAGGCTCAACAACTTTAAGCTTCATATATTCAGGAAGTCCGCCAACATTATGATGCGATTTGATTGTTGCCGAAGGTCCTTTTACACTAACACTTTCAATCACATCAGGATAAATTGTTCCTTGTCCCAACCATTTTGCTTCTTTATCCAACTTTGATTCGTGATCGAAAACATCAATAAAGACTTTACCTATTGCTTTACGTTTTTTTTCAGGATCTGAAACATCTTTAAGAGCAGAGTAGAATTCATTTTTAGCATCAACGCCTTTTACATTCAATCCCATATGCTTATATGAATCAAGAACACTTTCAAATTCATTCTTACGAAGTAAACCATTGTCTACAAAAATGCAATGAAGGTTCTTTCCTATTGCTTTATGAAGCAATAGTGCAGCCACACTACTATCAACCCCACCACTCAGGCCAAGAATGACTTTATCATCTTTAAGCTTTTTCTTAAGGTCAGTAATTGTTGTTTCAATAAATGAGGAAGGGGTCCAGTCGCCTTTACACTTGCAGATATCAAACACAAAGTTTCTTAACATTTTAGTACCCTCTGCTGAGTGATAAACTTCGGGATGAAATTGAATACCGTAGGTTTCTTCACCCTCAATTTGAAACGCTGCTACTTTTACATCGTGAGTACTCGCAGTTATTTTATAATTTTCAGGAATGCGAAGAATAGTATCAGCGTGGCTCATCCATACCTGAGAATCATCGGCCACATCCTTAAACAACTTGCAGTTTTTATCTTTTATCTCAAGATGCGCACGGCCATACTCCCTGGAATTTGATTTACCAACCTCGCCTCCAAAAAAGTGAGAAAGGAACTGTGCCCCGTAACATACTCCAAGCAATGGAAGCTTTCCTTTAATATTTGAAAGATCAGGTTTAGGAGGATTTTCTTCCCGAACACTGTGCGGACTTCCTGAAAGAATAACTCCTTTTATATCGGCGGTTATTTCAGGGATTTTATTGTATGGATGAATTTCGCAATAAACATTTATTTCGCGTAAGCGACGGGCAATTAACTGAGTGTATTGTGAACCGAAATCGAGAATTAAGATTTGTTCCTGCATAATTGCAGGCAAAAATACAATTTATATTGAGGGTTTTTTAGTTAAAAAACCAGTATTTTTCATCGTATTAACCGGACTAATACCGGTAAATGAACGACAAAATTGAAAAACAAAAAAGCCCTTCATTTTCATGAAAGGCTTTCTATTTGTCGGGGTGGCAAGATTCGAACTTGTCGAGCTTTCTCTCCATTGAATTGAAATTTAATAAGTTAATGGTGGTGTACTTGGCGCACTTCTGGCGCACTTGGCGCACTGGGCCAGATTACTTTTTCTTTTTTACCTCGTATTGTTCCAGACGCTCTTTTAAAAGAGCAGTGTAATCTTCCAATAACTGATAATACTTGATTTTATAATTCAGATTTTCTTCTGAATCTAATCTGTTAGGATCTGAAAGTTCTGGAATCTCCTTTGCAAAATCATGCTCAATTACTCTTCCGATTCGGATTATATAATCCAGAGAGCAAAACGGATCATCAAACGCCCTGTAAATGGTTGCACGGCTGATTTTAGACTTCGTGCCTATTTTTGAGACAGCAATACCACTGGCTTCTATTGCCTTTTTAAGTATTTCACCTCTATGCTTCATATTTTAACAATTTTATCTTACTGATTGCTAAATTATTGGGCAATGTGTGGAAAATATGATTCGTATTTGTGTCTATGTAATCCAACTATGTGTTAATATTGCGACACAAATGTAACAATTTGCGACAGTATGACAAATAAAAAGAAAAATACCCTTTTAGACTTCCTTCCCCGCGGATCGTATAACCAAATATACACCGAAATCAATGGGAAGGTTACAAAAAGAACCATCCAGCGCATAATAGCTGCCGAAAAACTTAACGATGAGTACGGTATTATGGAGATAGCCCTTAGAATGGCTAGTGAAAACCGGAAAATGATAACCAAGCAGAAAAGAACCATCACCCTGCTTAAACAAACTAGCTCAACCACAAAATCCAAATAACCATCCCATGAAAAACCCTATGTTAATTGAAGAAGACACTGTCTTCATCTGCGGCCCCAGAGGCAAAGAAAACAAAATTCAGGCTTATCAGGCTTTTGAAGAAGCTGAAAAGCAGCTTACAGACAGAGGTATTAAGTGTATTAATCCTTACAGCCTTTTTGAAGGCGAGGAACATCACCTGTTAGACGAGGAAAAGCACATGAATGTTATCTGCTCCCATTTAGCAATGTGCGATATGATTGTTACCATCCCCGGATGGCAAAATGCATTGAACAGTCAGATAGAAATAAACGTTGCTCGCCATTTAAACAAAGCCATTGTTCTTTTAGATAAGCTTCTGAAAATACATGATGCAAACCATGGTAACGCTATTGCTGGCTAAATACATTAATCACAAGCTGCGCTTGTCAACTTGTAGTCAGTACTACAGGTCGCCTGAATTACGCACTTCTCTGGAATGGGCTTATTATATGCAAAAGCTTCTAATATTTCAGAGGCATGCAATTACAGAAAAAGACGTTGCCAGGCTCGTGATTAATAACGAAAAACATCTTTTTAAAATCATTCCATGCGAGCGGAATAAAAGCTATAAAAGTTCGCTGGAGAACTATCATAAAATTATTAATCTCTGTAAGGCAAGCTTACAGCAAAACAAATTTCAAAATGCAAGCACGTGAATTCGAAACAATGACACCTGAAGAAAAGGCTACAGCTTATTGCTGTATCTGCCATTGGCATGACACCAATCTTACCCATAGTGTCTACGTACTAGGCTGTGAAGACAGCATTGAAGCTGAGCGTAAAGCTTTATCTTTTTTTGCATCAAAGAGAAATCCAGACGGTTTTCTTTTTAGAGAAATAAGAGCAATTTATGTAATGCCTCGTGGCAAAGGACCTTTTGATGAATATAAGCCAGTTTTTTGGAAAGATTATCCTGCTTCACTGAAAGCAATTAAGTGTATAAACAAGCAGGAAGAGTATAAAAGAAAAACTGCGGACGAGTTGTGCGAAGAAGGAAAAAGCTTGCTTCGCAAGTTACCTGATTCAATGGGGCAAGATCCGCTGGTATTCAGACTGTATAAAATATTAGAGGAGATGAGAGATGTGGCGGCGGTTAATAATATTAATCAATAACAACCGCGCGCGTCTATATGAGTGATAAAACTATTATTCAACAGATCCTCGATAAAACAAACGGAGGACTCGACATTATACTTTCTCTTTATCCTGAAGCTGCCAATTGTGTCAACAACAGAAAACATTTCAAGTTGCGAGATGAAAAAACAGCATCAGCAACTCTATCACTAATTAAAAATGGCAGATACTATGTAACCGATTTTGGAGGCGATTTCAAAGGTGGCGCCATTGATCTATTCATGTACAAAGAAGGGTATCGCACAAAAAGCGAAGCTATCAAGGCGCTTATTCAGAGATACGGTATAGAACCAGGCAGCCCAGCTCAACTGGAATGTAAACCGCAAATGTCCAGCAGGCCAGCAACTGAAACAGAACAGGAGGGTGAATACTTCCTTGACTATGACGAAACGCCATCAGAAGAAACACTCCGGCAAGTATTTGCAAAGGAAATAATGAACCATGTATTCCATGTTTACAAAGACAAGTGGAAAGAACATCTCTTGTCTGTTATGAGAGATTACAATTTCTTTGTGCTTAAATCATATTCTGACGTAAAGGAAGGTAAGTACAGGACTTTCGCGGCAACCAGCGAGTATCCTATTTTCGGGATACGAGGTAACGATTTTGTTAAGATATTAACTCCAAAAGCGAAAAAGGAATTCCGTTTCAGGTCCTATGGTAAAAAATCTGAGCCAGATTACATGTGGGGCTATGCTCGTTTGATAAAGAAATTCAATGATGGAATGTCCAGATGGGAAGAGGATAACCAAACAGAAGCTCCTGAAGACTCTACCGGCAAAAAGAAAAAGGTTAAACCTTTTCAGCTTGATAGCGTTATCATTTGTTGCGGAGAGCGTGACAGCTTAAACGTTGCTACATTAAACAAAAATATTATTTGGGGAAACTCTGAGGGCCACATCCTATCTAAGGATAAATTCATTCAACTCCGTAAAATGTGCAAGGAAATTTATTACCTCGGTGATCTTGATACCACAGGCCGCCGACAAATGCACAAAACGCAACTCAAGCATCTGGAAATTAAAGGAATTGAATTGCCTGTAGAGTTGATGCAAAAAAAAGATTGGCGGTATAATCCATGCAAAGATGTGCGAGATTACTTCGAACACTATTTACCAAAAGATTTTGAGCGATTAATTGAGGAAGCTATGCCGTACAAATTTTGGGACGAGGAAGCCCAGGTTAATCGGGAAGGTGAGTTTAAGAAGTATATATACACCGTTAACAATGTGTACATATACAACTTTATTCAGAAGTGTGGTTTTTATAAGCATAAATCAAAGGCTGCCAAAAGCGGATATGAGTTTATACGTATCGATCAAAACGTTGTTACAATTATTGACCCGTCTGAAATAAAAGACTTCATCAACAGTTTTTTAAAGAGACGCAGAGGAAAGGAGATTTCATTGCGCAATACCTTTTTAAAAAGCAAACAGCTAAACGAAGACTCTCTGAGCAACCTTGCTTACATTGAATTAGACTTTAAATATTTTGCAAAGGACCAACAATTTATGTTCTTCCTTAACGAGGTTTGGGAGGTGACTCCACAGGAGATAAAAACGTATAAGCCGGAACGAATTACAAAAATGGTTTGGTCTGACAAAGTTGTACAGCACAGAGTTAAATTACTACCTCCGCCTTTCACTATTAAAAAGGTAAACCGAACTGACGGCACTGAAACTTTAGGTATTGAAATACATAATATGGACTGCCTTTTTATGCGCTATTTAATTAGCGCCTCGCGTATGTATTGGAAAGAAGAGGAGGAGCGTCTATTGGAAAGCGAAATATATAACACGAAAGAGAAAAAAGACGAATATCGCAAAGTAAACAAGTTTAACATTGCGGGGCCTTTATTAAGTGAAGCTGAAAAAGAAGAGCAAGTACTTCACTTGATAAATAAATTCTTCACTCTCGGTTATATTCTTGCTCGATACAAAGAACCTTCGAAAGCCTGGGCTCCGTTTATTATGGATCATAAACTTTCTGAAGAAGGCATAAGTAATGGCGGATCTGGAAAGTCAATATATGCAGACGCGCCTAGCCACTTCATGAGTAGAGTAGAAGTGAATGGTAAAAATAGAAATTTGCATGAAGATAAACACGCATGGGAAGAAGTAACTGAGCGCACCGAGTACGTTCGTATTGACGATCTTGACAGGTACGCAGAGATTACTCCATTCTTCAACTTCATAACCGCGTACTTGCCTGTAAATCCAAAACACGCCTCAAGGTTTGTAATCAATTATCCCGATTCGCCTAAACTGGTATTCACTACAAATTATGGTGTTCGAAATAACGATGCATCTACAGAGCGACGCTTGCTATATGTAGCTTTTTCTGATTACTATCACCCGGAGCTTCCAGGCAAGTATTCTGAAGAAAGAAAGCCAACTCATGATTTTGGTAAAGAGTTATTCACAGAATTTAATGACGCAGAATGGAATCTATTCATTAATACAATGGCGCATTGCCTCCAGTGGTATTTTAAGCTCAATTTTAAGTGCCAGCCTCCAATGAACAATGTAATCAAGCGTAACCTGCAGGAAACTATGGGATCCGCATTTCACGATTGGGCTGACCTTTATTTCGGTCCAAAATCAGGCAGGCTTGACGAATTCGTTTCCAGAGGAGAAGCATTTCAGGATTTTCTTAAAAACAGTAATAATAAAGGCTTTTCCCCGCAGCGATTTAAAACCTGCCTCGAGGCATGGTGTCAATACAATAACTATGTATTCAACCCAACAGATCTTCACAACTCCGGGAAGCGGATTACAAGAAAAGCGCACAAGCGTTTACCTGACGGGTCTATGTCGTCGCAAAAAGAATCTGTTGAGATGTTCTATGTGAAGACAAAGGCAACCATTGACCCACGACACATGAATGATGAAGATGAAATACCATCTACACCTGAAGAAATGAAAGTAAATCCGGATGACATAAAGGTAAAGGATGAGGATTTCAATTTTGATTGATGAAAAAATACAGCAAATACATTAACAAGCATCAGAAGCTGTATATAATAGTACAGCGCTGGTGTGATGTTGTTACGGCATGGAACGTTAAAACACAGCAAGAGGAAAAGGTTGCCGTTCCAACGCGAATTGAACTTCTTAATGTAGAGGCTGAAAAATCCAAAGAGCTTACATGGTGCGAGATGGAGAATCTCGTTACAACCGGAAAACTCAAAAAACTTAACTAAAACCACTATACCAATGAAAAACCGTCAAACAAAAGAAATCCCGATTTTATTCAGCACTCCTATGGTGCGAGCTATCGTTAAAAAATCAGAGCCAAAAACAAAAACTCGCCGCACAAGGAACCTAGAAGCTTTCAATCAACACTTCGAACAATGGAATTTTATAAAATTAAATATTGAACCGGATGGCAAACTTCACGCATGGTTTGAATCTAGAGTCACAGGAGACATAGCCTCAGCAATATTTCCGTATGGCAAGCCAGGAGACAGTCTGTGGGTGCGGGAAACGTTCGGTAAACATCATAGCGCAGGATATTTTTATAAAGCCGATAGTCATCCGGCAGCTCAAAACGCTAAGATATGGAAACCCTGTATCCACATGCCGAAAGAAGCAGCTAGAATATGGCTGGAACTTCTTTCAGTGGGAGTTGAAAGGTTGCAGGATATTACAGAGCAGGATGCAATTGCTGAAGGTTGTATTCAGTATGAAGCTGAAACGGATTGGCTGACTGCAAAGTATGGCTTTCAGGTTATATGGACAGAAATAAACGGAGAGGAAAGTTGGAACGCTAATCCTTGGGTTTGGGTTATTGAATTTAAAAGAATTGAGAGGCTATGACTAATCATCGAGCATATAACGCCATCCAATGGACAAGTGAAATGATTCAATTTCTTCAGGATAATTATGAGAAGAAAACAAACTGGGAGCTTGCGGCTGATCTTGGTTTAAGAATCACGTCCGTTAGAATGAAGCTTTATTCGCTTGGTTATAAACGAATGGAAATGGAATACTGGACAGACGAACAGGTTCAGTTTCTGAAGGATAATTATAAAACGATTGGTGATAAGGAACTTGCTAAAATCTTCAAATCAAAATGGCATAAAGACAAAAACTGGTCGCATAAACACATTGAGAAGAAACGCCGGTACCTGAAGCTTAAAAGAACAGAACGAGAGAAAAAAGAAATTCATCAGCGCAACGTGCAGAACGGATGCTTTAAGGAATGTTCTGTAAAAATGTGGCTTAAGCGCGGAGTCTCACAAGAAAAAGAAATACGGATGTGGGCTTCAAAAAACGGGAGGATTTTCGCGGTGATTAAGATAAATGGGAAGTTTATTCATTGGAACCGGTACCGTTGGGAAAAACAATACGGACCTATTCCAAATGGAATGAATGTGATTTATTCTGACGGGAATCCGTATAACCGTCGTCTTTCAAATCTTCAGCTTGTTACAAACGCCGAGCTTGCATTAATCAACTCGCGTGATTCTTCACAAAACCTTTCTGATAATTACATAGCCGGCATTTTAACTCACAATCAGCCAGAATTACGCCCCTTTATTCTAGAAGACAAAAAACTTATTGAATTAAAAAGAACACAACTATTATTAAACAGACAAATCCAACAACATGAGCAAAATTGAAAATTTAGTTTCTATGATCGGGAGATCATGGCGCAACAAACAAACAGGACACTCTTACAAGTTCCTTAGTCAAACCAGAGTAAAAGATATTGTTAAAGTAGCTACAGATACCGAATGGTTTGAAATTCCATATTATGATCTTAAACTGTGGATGGATAATTTTGAAGAGATACCTTCTGAAAACACTCCACAGGAAAACAAACAGGTAACAGTATATCCGAGCGGCAAGGGACACCTCCCTTCTAGCTCGCTCGGAGGAAATGAAACCATTATTAAGCTCAGGGATATTCTCCTCGAGAACATCGATAGCGTAAAAAAAGACGCAAAGTATATACCTCAGGCAAAAACAATTTCAGATACTGTTAACGCTCTTGTTAACCTGGCTAAAGCAGAACTAGATTTAAGAACAAAAGGATAAAATAATAAAAAACATGCAAAAAGTTAAAGTAGTCATCCAAAGCCTTGCGGATGTAGAAAACGGAAAAGACATTTTTGAAGGTGTAACAAAAGAGAATATCATCGAATCTGAAGACATTACTGTCGGGATCCTGGAGAAAGGAACCGTTAATGGTCAAACAAGTTTAATGATTGGACTAAAACAGCCGGATGGTACAGTTTATATGGGCCAGATGACCGCTAATATTTTTGAAGCCGTTGCCGGAGCCTTAAGAGGCGCTAGAGAAAGGTTTGAGTATAAAAATAACCGTAACAATTCGTTTTGCAATTGCATAAGCCGTACAGGTATTACTGGCCCTGAACATGGCCCTTGGATTTGTTCAAGTTGTAGTAAAGAGATTAGAAATCAGCAGTGACATAAATATCATAATAATGACAAAAGATGAATTAAAAGAACAATTTGCAATTGAATGTACAACACTGGATGAAGAAGGTCGTACAGTTGTAAAAGGCACACCGATGGACATCATTAACTGGATAGCAAGTAAATTTCACATCCCCGATATAAATGATACGTTACTGAAGGGAGGCTGTGACTTGAAAGCAACTAACTTAAGATTTATTGGAGAGTACTGCGATTGCGAAATTGGAACTTGTAAAGAAGTTGTAAAGAAAGTACAGGCGTATAGAAATGAGCGGTAACGTTTTGCGGCTAATGGCTGCGAGCGTCTGCAAGTGGGAAGGAAAATAGCTATTAGGTGCTGTTAGTGGCTGGCTGCATAGGATGAATTTATAAATACTAAAAATAAAACAATGAAACAAAGAGTAGAATTATTAAAACAAATTGAAGCTAATCGCCAAAAGCAGGAAGATTTAGCAAAAGAAGAACTTGAATTGTGTAAAAAATACATTCAAATTAATGATAAAAACCAATGGTATACTGAATCGGAGCGAACTGTTGGCAGAGGTAAAAGTAAAAGAACTTTTATAGAAGGTAGATTTTATTGGATGCAAGATTTTAAAGACGATGATACTGGGCAGGTGATTAAAATCGAACGCTCAAGACCCGTTAAAGAAAACGAAGAATGGGATAACATTGCTGTCGTTAATTTGGTGATATAGTGTACTGGCAGCTTGCCACTAACTATCCCCGGATGGCTCAACGTTTTAATGCGAGCCATCCGGAGTTACCACTCGTTAATTAATCAATAACTAAAACCTAATAACAATGTCAAACAAAAGCACAGCAACAATTACAGAAGAGCGCGAGGCGCTAATCTTACAATCAGAAAGTAGTGGAGATCCTCAGGTTTATTATTTACCTGATGGTCGTAGAGCAGTAATTGGAAAAAACTCCGTGGACTTCCTGGAGCGTGTTCAATCCCTCCCCGCACCAACCAAAATCCAGATGATGAAACTTACATCTGAAGAAATGTCTCAATACATTAAATCTGAGATAGCTGAAAAATCGCTTAAATGTATTGAGCTTATTAAAAAGGATTGGTATTTCAGAGAATCCGGCAGTAAGGTAACTCTAGATGCAGCGATGTGCATGTTCCTTTTTGAAATATCTATAAACCGGCCAAACCTTTTAAAAAAACTCGGAAAACAAAAAATCGGTATCGCGAAGCTTAATACCATAATAAATTGCTTCGAAGGTCCCGACAGAGAATTTTACACCTTAAATCAAGAATAATATGAATACCCATTTAAAAGTAATTAAGCAAGATAACCTTGGTAATAACGCAGGCTACTCCGACGAGTGGCAGGAATTTACAGGAAACTATGACGCGTTTGAATACGATCTTCGCCTTCATAATGGCGAAATAGTTAGAAACTGTTTCCCAGGTCCAGGTATATTTGAGTGTGCCTCTCAGGAAAATCGTCTCATTAACCATGAAGAGATCGGAGACATACGCTTCAGCGAGCTTCCAATGTCTATTTGTAATCTTGATATTTCGCCGACAGGTAAGAAATACATAATGGAGTTAATAAGGCATAATCCTGATGCTCAATTTATGGTGCCTAAACAACATCCATTAACTCAGGCACCAGGAGCGAAACAAAAAATAAAAGGTGTCCCATTTGTCAATTTGAACAAAACCGGAAGAAATGAACCGTGTGCCTGCGGATCAGGTAAGAAATATAAAAATTGCTGTTTATGAGCGCGCAAATAACCTTCAGAGATATATCTTTTAAATGTCCTTATTGCGGACATTTAAATAACTGGACAGAATACAGTTTTCTTACAGGAACAGATCATCAGTTTCATTATTGCAATAGTGATGATGGCGGTTGCGATAAAAAACTAATCATCGAATCAAAGGTAACAACAGAGCTTAAAATAACAGCTTTGCCGATCTGCTCAATTAAAAATTAGTCACAGGTAGACATGGAGGAACTTTTAAAAATAATAAACCTTTGGCACGCTGACTTTTGCCGCCTCGACGTGTGTGATCAGGTGATTTCTGAATTCTTGAACAAAGTTAACGGAACAGACATTGAAGTACCAAACTCCTTTGAGTACTACGATTATGACAGATCTAAAGATTTTGAAAAAATACTCGAACAAACGTTTCCGAATTACAGATTTGCATACACCGGAGACGAATGGATTTTATTAACCAAAGTATAACAAGACCGTTAAGGGCAACTAAATGGCAAAAGAAAAAAACACATACAGTAAAATTTCAGATGAAGCTATCATGGATTCGCTTCTTACAATTCATGGTTGGTTAGAATTTAAAAATTACCATGAACAGGCTAAAAGGGCAATGGAATTGTTCGATTTTCTTGATTTAAAGACAAACGAACAAAAATCAGGAACGCAAATAGAAATATTTTAAAAATAAGACCATCATGAGCGAAAAGCATCCAAAATTTATCATTAAAGACGGCAATCTGATACTTATGAAAGTTCAGTTTCACCGCGAAATTGCTCAACTGTCGGAATCAGATATTGAAAAGCAAAAGCATAAGCAGCTTGATATTAAAGGCGGTGGCTGGTTCCGGTATATGCCTGAGCTTAAAAAATTCATTCTTTATGGAAAGTCGTTTGATTTCGGAGCTGCAAGGCTCGAAGACATTAAGACTTGTATTGAAGCTGGTCGGGTTTATTCTAATTACCTACTAACACACACGGTCGCGGAAGGTACAAAGTTCGAATACATGACCGAAAGCATGGAATTTATAACAATCAAATAAGACCATCATGGGGAAGAAAAAATTAAAAGAAAAATTCTACATCGTTTACAGCAACGGAGGTATTGAAGCAATGCAGTGGCCGGAAAGCTGGAAGAATAAGCACCAATGCCGCGCAAATATTCCCGCCATGCTTAACGAAGTCCTGAATATTAAATCAACAGGAAGCGAAATAAAATTAATATGGAATGATTGGCACCGCTCAGTGACTATTAAGAACAACGACATAACGTATTCAGACCTCGATAATTATCTGAAAGCTGAAAGCGGAATGCTTTGGTTTATCTCAGAATACACCCGACAAAGAGCGATTAAAGCCCTTTCAAAGCTTGGTGCAACTGACATGGTTTGTGTAGATAATTACAGAGACGTTATTCTTTACCAGGCACACTTCAGATTAAATAAAAAATTTCCGAACACATAAGACCATTACGGTCTTATTATAACCACCTCAAGAAGATTTCCGGTTTTATCCTGGTAAAAATTCTGCAGCTCATGAACGAATTCGCAAGTCGCGGATTCGTTTTTGTATTTTACAGATCTTTCAAACGCATCCCATATAATACCGTTAAGCTTATAGCACCCCCTAGAAGCACAAGTAAACCCAAACGAGATAAGCCAATTCTCAGTTAATACTACTCCAGCACACTCCTCCACCATCCTCCTGAAATCTCCCTGAAATAAAATGTAACCCTTTTCACACCCTACCACCATTCCTCTTAAATAAGGCTTTGCAGGCTTCCTGCTCTCGTAACTATCAAATAGTATTATATTTCCTTTTCGCGCGTCCATAGAGCCAAAATAAGCCGTTAGGAAGTATAATATAGCCATAAACAATAGCAAAGCTTCGTTACTCGGTTAAACGACTGTATATCAAGCCTTATTTTTCACGTTTTACATGTCGCAAACCTGTCGTTTTCGCTTTTTCGCTTTCCTCCTTCTTTCTTATTTTAAATTTTTATATTTTTTTTGTAACTCTGTAGTATTATAAAAAAAAGATAGGTAGTATATTAGTTTATAAAGGTTTACAAGGTTACAAAAATTTAAAAATAATGTACCTTGGATATTAGAGTTACAAAAATTTTGAGAGCATTTTTTAATGTGTTTTCCGGCTACAAAAATTGAAAGCAGCGATACAAATCGTTTTTTTGGTTTTGTTGCCGAATAAATAAATGTATATCAATCAATTAACTTTACTAGTCGTTGAAGTTACATGGTTACAAAAAAAAACTCGCTTTTAGGTATGTAATTTGTAACACATTCTCTCGTTATTTTGTTAAACCCCTAATATTTTTGTCTTATGAGTTCCCCCTTTCTCAAAATCACTATTAAGTGTAAACCAATTGTAAAAGCGTTTCTTGAAAACAATTTCGGGAAGCAAGTGTTCATTCCAGAAGAACATGTTTTGAATAAAGTACTGTGCTCACAGTTGTTTAAAAACAATACCCGTCAGGATATTACCACCATAGAATATCCCGACCAGGTTGAGATCAGTATTACAGAATCAAATTTTATTTATGATGGTTTCAATATCAATAAAGTGAATACACGCACATTCAATTGTGCGGTAGAATCTTACATTAGAAGTTTAACCAGGACTAATCTTGACAGCCTGCTATTGCTTCAGGAAAAACAGAAAAACTGGAAAGATAGTTACAAAAGCCTTGTTAGAGATGGAATTGAAGTTACAAATAATAAAAAACTGGCTGCGTTAATTAGGAAGCTGGAGAAAGAGGTGAGCGCGCACGAGTTAAACATTAAAACTGCAATTCATACCGTAGTTACCGATACGCTAAAACTTGATTTTAATACGGTAAACTATGAAACAGTGAAGAAGGATTATTACCGTTACAGATTAAAAAAAAATTAGGTTCTAATGTCCTCTAATATAATTTAGCATGATAAACGACATAACACGACACACTGACGACAACATAGGAGGAAATTTTAAGTTTAAATTTACTCCAGTTAACAATATACAGTCTATAGCAGCAATATCCAATGGAGCTATTCACACTGAAATTAAGTTGTACGCCGGTTCAAGGTGGTATGAAGGATATGCAACGCCTGAATCAATGAACTTCAGCGACCAGCAACAAAGCAGCGAACACGGCGCTTTTCATAAGAAAACATTTAAAGGAGTAATTCCAAAAAACCGCCCGGAGTTAATCGATCTTTTTAATTCCATGAAAGATCGTCGCTTTATACTTATTGTCTATGATAATAACGGCCTTATACGCCTTGTAGGTAACAAAACAGAGCCGCTGAAGTTCACTTCATCAGGAGATACAAAAACGAAATATTCAGAGAGGAATGAATTCGAATTTCAATTTTATGGCGAAGGCATTGATAAATCACCGTTTTATAACGTCGATTGTCCTTTATAACTGATTTACAATAAAATAATATTGACACTGATAAATTTCATTCAGTGTCAAAAAAGAACATACTTCTCGCAATTACCAATGGTGTTTGGTTGATTGACAATCAATCAGCAATATCTTTCGGAGCAACTGTTTCAAAGATCTTAAGCGGTAGCTCGCTAAACGATCTTGATGAATCACCAACAGAAGTAAACTTATTAGACCGAGTATTGTTATTTGATTCAGAAGCGCTTCCGTATGTAGCAAAAGACACTTCTTTTTCAAATGCAAATTCAGGTTCAGTGGCAGTAATCAGTATGACTGGACCTGTTATGAAGTATGATAACTGCGGTGATCCTGGTTCAAAGACTTACGAAAACCTTTTACGTAACGCTTATTCAAATCCAAATATTTCTGGAGTTGTTTTAGTAATTGATTCTCCGGGTGGAGAGGTTTCCGGTACACAAAGCTTAGCAAGTGTTATTAAGGAAAGAAATAAACCTGTTGTTACTCTTGCTGAAGATCTTATGGCAAGTGCCGCTTATTGGTTCGGAAGCAGCGCTGATTATGTGATGGCTAAAAATGGCACAACTCGTGTGGGTTCAATTGGTACCATGTCTTCTTTCGAGGATATGAGACCATTTTGGGAGTCACAGGGCGTTAAGTTTCACGAAATTTACGCGGACGCATCCGTTGATAAAAATGCGGCATTTACAGAAGCTAGAGCTGGAAACTATGATCGTTATAAGAAAGAAGTTCTTAATCCTCTCAACGAGGAATTCTTATCCGATATAAAGTCAAATCGTACCGGAAAAATAGACACGAAAAAAGAAAACGTTCTTACCGGGAAAACATATTTAGCAAAAGAGGCTCTAACAAACGGGCTTATAGATGAAATAGGCGGACTCGAAAAAGCTGTTTCAAAAGTATTTGAACTAGCAGGAGAAAAAGCTTCTGAACAATCACAGCAAAATTTTAAACCAAACAATATGAAAAAAATCCTTGTGAGCATGGCAGCTATTGCCGCTTGTTTATCGGCAAAAGGTTTTGAAAAACCTGAAGAGCTGGAGGCTTTATCAGATGATCATCTGAAAGCTATTAATGATAGCCTTACTGAAGCTTCGGCTAACAAAACCAAAGTTGATGAGTTAACCTCGCAAGTGGCAACGCTTCAGGCTTCCATCAGTGAAAAGGATAATCAGATAGCTGAGCTGGCGAAGGTTAATCCTGGTGCCACAACTTCTAAAAAGGAAGGTGACGCTGAAAGCGCAAGCACTTCAAATGAAGAAGAAGAGCTTACGTCATTTGACCGTGAAAAGGCCGAGCTTGCAAAAAAAGGCCTTATTTAAGTAGTAACCAAAATTTAAAATAAAAAATGGCAACAACTCCAGATTTATCCTTGATCGCTACCGGCTTTGTTAAGTGGGGAGGTCAATTAATCCTTAAACACCTGAACGAAGTTAACTTCAAATCTTCAGGTATTCAGGTTTTTAAAAACGTTAAAGCTCCGCTGCCGCTTCCTAAATGGAACATGACTGGCGAGCCTCGTCCGTACCGCGAACAGGACGATATAGCCGGTAACGGTTTTCAGCCAAAAGACCGCGTATTGACCGTAAATCAGTCTAAGTGGGATATGGATATTGATCCTGAAAACTTCCGCAATAAGTATTTGAACGATGGAACTAAAACTCCGTTCGCTCAATTCATGACAGCGGAAATGGCAAGAAACTACTGGTCTAAAATCAATGATAATACGCTTTATCTTGGTGTGTACAATGCTGCCGGTGCCAACGCCGCATCAATTGCCACAGGATGGGGAACCATTATTGCGAACGAAATTACAGGCCTTACACTTACTCCGGTTGTTACAGGAGCAGTAACAGCGGCAAACGCAGTTGATTCAGTAGAAGCAACTGTTGAGAATTTACCGGCTTCTGTTCGCAAAGTTGGTGGTCCCGTGTATGTGTCATGGGGAACGCTTGACAAATACAAGAAGAATTATCGCACAGCCTACGGTAGTTCGTTCAACAAAGATGAATTCGGGCGGTTCCAGTTAGATAATTCAAAATTCTGGTTGCAACCTGAGAGCTGGATGAATACAAGTCAGCGTATCATTGCTACTGTTGATGGTAACCTTTGCGTTGGTTTGGATGGCGAAAAAATTGATGTAGCAGCTTCTGTTCGCCGCAACATCATTGAAGCTCGTCCAATGTTACCAATTGGATTACAGATCGCTGATATTGAAGTTCTATCGGTAAACGACCAGGTATAATCCTGATAAGTAATTAAATTGTTTAACAGGGCGGTTAACGCCGCCCTTTTTTTAAATACGCAATGAGCAAAGCAAAAAATTTAACAGAAGCCCAGGAGATCATCGATACCCTTACAGCTTCAAACGAGAAGCTCTCTAAAGAGAACGCTGCTCTAAAAACCGCAACTGATGAAAAAGATCAGTTGATCGCTTCTTTACGCAAGGAAAGCGTTAAGAGCAAAAACCTTCCAACTTTCGAAAACGGTAATGATACCTATGAGGTATTAATTGCTAAAGCAAAGTTTGAAGGTGTTGAAGTAACCGACGAAGAAATTGTAAGAAACTCTGAACTTCAGAACAAGCTTATAAAAATCGGCGCGTCTGTTATCCGCAAAGTAATTAAGTAATCATTTTTTAAAAACCATATAAATGGATTATTTAGATTTAGACGGCCCTGATGGCCAAACCGACAACATGGGAGGTCTCACACAGCGATTCTATTTCGCTCGTGTTGCTGATTTTTTGGCTATTCAAACGCCAACGCTTACTCCAACCACTCCTGAAGACACAGTAAAAATTACTACTACTCATACATTCAAAACAGGTAAGAAATGGCAGGTAGGTTACTGTACAATTGATAAAGGAAAATTCAGCTCAGATCCGCAAGGAGAAACTGACGGTATCAGCTTAAAAATGAAAATGGAAGTGTTCATTCCAGGAAGCTCAGCAAAACTTCACGGTTTCGCTAACATGGCTAAGAACGACCGTTTCATTTGCCTTGCTGAAATGCCTGACGGTTCAACTCTTCAGGTTGGTACCCAAATGTTTTTTGCCCAGTTCAAACCTAAGTTTGAAACAGGCACTAACAGCGGTGGTATTCGCGGGTACATCTTCGAGGTTGAAAGCATGGGGCCTAAAAACCTTGTGTACTCAGGAGCTATCACGTTAACTCCGGCACCATAACAGTTTGTTTAATCAGGCGGGCTCAATGAGCCCGCTTTAACCTTTATAAAAAAATGGAAAAAAAAGAAGACAAATCAGGAACGCTCCCTAATGCGGTATCTAACAAATATACCGTTAAGCCTGGATGCGCTATTGGCGCTTACCGTTGGAACGGAAAAGAATTCGACTTGCGCACCATCAGCGTTGAAGAAGCTGACGCGCTGGTTAAAGAGGGCTTTGACGTGCTGGTTCAAAAGCCTGGCACGCCAGAGAAAAAGTAATTTAAGGGATTACTTGACAATTAAAAGACCTGCAGTGTATGCAGGTCTTTTTTTTTATATTTGTAATCTCCGGGATGGAGGTAGCCGCAAGGCCCTCAATTCAATTTCACACGCTGTGACTTTTGTTTGACGCATCCCGGATTTTTTTATTATGAAGAAATTATTTTTTGTAATAGCGGTTTTTGCATTTATTCAAGGAAGATCACAGCTTTATCTTCCTGTCGATTCTTCAACTAATCTTATCGCACTGTCAAAGGTGATCAGCTTTGACAGCAGTTATTCGGCTGATATTCTATATTCAATTGCAAAAGAATGGTTTTTTGATATCGGTCTTAAAATTCAGCAGGAAGATCAAACCATGCGAAAGCTCGCAGGGGTAAGTACTAAAAAATTCTCGTCTGTCCAAAATTTTGCCTTTATAACCAACATGAAGATATTATGTGATGTTAAGGTTGCAACTAAAAAAAGTAAGCTAAAAATCGAGTGTACTAATTATATATATTACAATTACGAACCGGGCAATAAATACACCAAAAAGATTGTTCCATTTAACGCAAATTGTCCTGAAGCAGGTTACCTTGAACGTTTATTTAAATGTAATAAAGCGGAAGAGGAATTAAAGGAGTTATCTGAATACATTTCGGAAAAGTTTAATCATGCCGCCAATGACATTGAACAATACATCAAAATTAGGCATGCTAAGAGTAAGGATTGGTGACTTGGGTTTTTCTTTGTAATTTTACAATGCATCAATCAAGTACCGATTAAATCAATTATTCAAATATTAATACGGCGGGGAGTCGGAAGCAGTAATGACCGGCACATAATTACTCGAAAGGGTACTTGTTGGTGCAACCCCGCCACCAAATTTTATTGTTATGCACCAACAAGAAAAAAAAGAAAATCAGCAGCGTATTAATCAGCATATTGCCTGGAAAACATTTTCAGTCAATTGGAAGGCAGCGCCGGATAATCAAAGTGCCAGAGAGGTGTTTTCAACGCTTCAGTTTCTGGATAAACTTAACAGAATAGCTGTGGATGAATATTACACAGAAACCATGCTGTACCAGTTTTTGAATGAAAACGGATTTAAGACCGCTACTCTGGAAGATTCGGCAACGTCATTCTGGATGATTATGCCGGCCTGATGTCCTTTCTCTGGAAATTTCCATTTTCTTTATTTGTAACCCATGGATGTATGGGTTTGTTTAGTTAAGTACAAAAACGGCACGCTTTCTTACAAAGAGAGCGTGTCTTTGTATTTTCAATTATACCCGCAATCTTCACTTCGCAGTTTTTTTGAAGTAGAAGACAGGCACTCCCGAAAAAAGCTTAAGGAAGGCTTAGAAACGAAGTATAAGGAGTTTGAAGCCAATGTTAGCCAGAATAGTTTTAAATCATTCACAGCCTCCAAGAATGCGAAAAAAGCTATAAATCTTGAAGCTCTTCCCGAAGAACTCAGGACAGAATATGCCAGGCTTTCTCCAATAATCAGAGAAATATGCTCTCTGCACGCTCGCCTTGAATATTTTCCGGATGATAAAACCAGGTATGAAGCCGCTAAGCGAATTGTTGAGCTATCCGCTCAACGGCGCATGATCTTTACCCGAATTGATACTTTTCAGGAAACCGGAACGGATCCAATGAGAAAAATTGACTCTCCGGCTATAAAACTTCCTGCTAAGCTTGAAAAAAACTATGAAACGGAGTATCAGTTAAAACTATTAAGATCTCAGCGCAGTAAGCTTAAAAATAATCCACGCAGAATTGCGGAGTATCAGGCTGTCTGCAAGCAAATAACCGAGCTATTAAACAAACGCTATGAGTAACGAATTGTTTTCACCAAAAGACATCACTACCCTGGTTAACGAAGCCGCTGACCTTAAAACAAGTTTTGAGGCTGATGACTATGATACTGAAACAAATATCAGCGGACATGGTGCTAAGCTTATTGCAGGCCTTTTTAACCTACTTACTGCAGGAGTGCGGAATATTAATTTTGTTTCGGCCGGAAATCTCTCTCTCCATGTATTGCTGGAGCAGTTGATAAAGTATTACGGGCCCGGCGCAAATTTGTACATCTCTACTTGGGCGGTTAAAGAAGCTCCGGCAAGATCGTTGCTTAAAATGAAAGATAGCGGTGAGCTGAAGGATCTTTTCGGGGTTTTTGATTACAGGATTAAAACAATTGACACGAAAGGGTTCCAGCTTGTAGAAGGTCTTTTCAATAAATACACTCTAACAAAAAACCATGCGAAAGTGCTTGTGTTGAATTACCCTTATTTTTCAGTAACTATCGTCACTTCCGCTAATCTTAGCAATAATCCCAGAATTGAGGCCGGAATTATAAGCACAAGAACTTCTACAGCCAATTTTCACATGGAGTGGATGAAACGAGTATTAAACGATCAAAAAATTTATTAATGAATCTCACAGATGAACAATTAAAGCAGGTTGAAGAGTATGCATCTTATTTTTTTTCGCCGAAAGAAATTTGCATAATTCTTGGAATTGATCATAAAACGACTTTGACTATAGAAGGTTCAGAGTTTTCAAATGCATACCAGAAAGGTAGCCTGCTGAGCCAGGCTAAAGTTCGTAAATCAATAATTGATCTGGCACAAAAAGGAAGCAGCCCTGCTCAGGCTTTGGCGGTTCAAATGATGGATAAAATAAAAATCAATAATGTTAAGATATGAACCCGGGGAAAGAGATTCAAAAAAAACTTTATTTGTCGGAATATAAACACGCTGACAATATTATCCGTTACCTGCTCAATCCTAACGACGATACCATTGAGCTGACACCAACCGAAAAAAACAAACTGGATATTTGCAAGAAGATCCATGGGTACCGATGTAATTATACGTCAAAACGCGACGTCGCCTCTCTCATTGTTTCACTACACGGTTATTCTGAGCGTCAGGCTTACAATTTGATTAATGACACAGAATATATTTTCGGCAGCATTGAAGGAGTTAACAAGGATTACGAGCGTAATTTTCTCCTGGAGAATAGCCGTAAAAATATTGAGCTTGCCATGGCAAGCCGCGACAGTTTGAAAATAACTAAGGCCTTGATGGCCCACTATAAATTGTGCGGACTTGAGGAAATTGTTCCAGATCTTCCAGACTTCAGTAATCTGGAGCAGCACAATTATATTGTTAACCTTCCTCCTCAGTTTCTGAGCGCGTTTAAAGCCCTTATGAAAAGCGGCTCTGTTAACGTGGCAGATTTGCTTCCTCCGCCGGATCTCAGTTCACTTGATGACGCTCAAGAATTAAAAGATGATCAATAGCCACCTTCCACAAAAGTCCATCACTCTTAATGTGCCGCAAATGATCTTTGCGACGAGCAAAAAAAAAGAGACATATCTGGAACTGGGACGTGGTACAGGAAAAAGTACAATTATAGGATGGCGCATGAAAGACATTGTCAATTTCATGCCTCGTTCCAAAACCGGCATTGTTGGCGAAAGCTATCAGCAAATTCTGACTAGAACTCTACCTTCTACAATTGAAGGACTTGAGCTTCTCGGTATAAAAAAAGATCTTCATTACTTTGTTGGTAGAAAGCCGCCGAAGGAATGGAAGTTTGCCGAGGCATACCAGCCTCCTCTTAATTATGATAATTATATTCCCTTTTACAACGGCGCCGGATTTCAGTTAATTTCCCTTGATAATCCGAACAGTGGACGTGGATTAAACCTTGATGCAGTAATTGGAGACGAGGCCGTTTTATTTGATGTTGATAAGCTTGGTTATAATGTGCTCGCTTCGAACAGAGGCAATATTCACAAGTTTAAGCATACCTGGTTACACCATTCGCTATTGTTCGCTAGCAGTACTCCGCTTACACTCCGCGGAAGGTGGTTTTTGAATCAGGAAGAAAAAGCAAAGTTGTCTCCTGAAGATATTTTATACCTCAGAGCTTCATCCCTATATAATGCGCACAATCTTGGTAAGGAATTCTTTAAACAAAACAAACGCCTTCTTACAGATCTTCAATACAACGCTGAAATTTTATGTATTCGCCCTGGTAAAGTAGCTGCCGGATTTTATCCCTCATTTGATGAAATATTGCATACAATCAATGCGAGCAATGACGATTATCTTTTCGGCCTTGAATTTGACATTAACCGCCTGAGGGAGGTTGATTGCAGGATGGATGCTGACCTTATCAGGTCCATGCCTATTGACTTAGCATGTGATTACGGTGCTAAAATCAATACTCTTGTGTGCGGCCAACCAGATTATGCACGTAACCGGTTTAATGTGTTGAATGCGCTATTTGTCAAAACCCCATTAACAATAATGGATCTGGCGAAAGAGTTTTGTAAGTATTACGGTAGTCACGCTAAAAAAGAAGTTAATTACTACTATGATCACACGGCCATGTACAGAGACGCAGTGAGAACCACCACCTTTGCTGATGAGTTTACTAAAGTGTTGGAAGCAAATGGATGGACCGTTAACAGGATATATTGCGGGCAGGCACCAAGGCATGATACTAAGTATATATTCTTTGATATAGTGTTCAAGGAAGAATCAATACAAACACCAGTCATCAGGATTAATAAGTTTCATTGTAAGAACCTTATCACATCAATACAACAGGCAGGAACAGTGGAAGGCAGGAACGGGATCGAGAAAGACAAACGACCAGAGAGACATCAGAACGCGGTAGATGAAGAGACAACACACTTTAGCGATGCCTTTGATACACTAATATTCTTTAAGTATAAGGACGGTTTAGCACAACCAGGATTCTTTGTGTAGGGTGTTGCTTCGCCCGGGCTTTCCGTGCTACATGGTAGCTTACTTCAATCCCTAACACTTATGCCCACCTAAGGGCTATCTCATTGGTGCAATACCCTGTAGTGTATTGCGGGTAGGGGCTATCCTTCATCACATTTTATTAGTCGCTATATCCAATAGCCTTAAAAGCCTTGGTAGTAAAGGGTTATAAAACAACAACACCCTGCAAAGCCCTATTTATAATAGTTACAATCATATAACGTAAAAAAGGCGGGCGGAAATTTAGAAATTTCCACAGCGCGGGGCGGGCTCTTGCGAGAGCAATTTTACAAAAATTGCAAAAAACTGAAAACCAAGTATTTAGAACTGAAAAAGATATGTTAAAAAAACACTGCAAAGTGTTGAAATACAGTTAATTAGAATTGTTAAAACTGGAAATATTTTTTGTTTTTACCCTTAAAAATTTGTACTTTTATATAGTCAAACAATTATAAATCAAATAGTTAACAGCGTATGAAAACAAAAACAGAAACGGCAAAAATCGCCGCAGAAGGGTTAAAAAACCTGAATCAACCAAAACAAACAACAGCCTTAACAGTTGTGCCAAAAAAAATGAGCGTTACTGAAAAGCTCGACAGTTTAATGCAACTGGAAGCGCTCAGCTCAAAGCATGAGTATTTAACAGAAGTGCAAACCAACCTTGAAAGCTTCGGAAGCGGAAAAGATGGTTTTGGAGGGGCTAAAATTACCTTATCGTGTAATTACAAAGACGTAAAAGTTAGCAATCCCTCAATTATTGAGGAGGTAACAAAATTGTTACGCCAAAGAGTTAAAGAGGCTAAAGTTTTAGCTGAAAAAGAAATCCTTGATTTTCAAATCATCTAAAAGCAAAACCCCGGAGTGATCATCTCCGGGGCTTCATTGCTAAGGATTCCCCCCAGAACCTTTAACAAGCTTCGCAAATTTATGAAACAAATTGTAATTGATGCGTTACAACAGCGTGACCTTTTACACCTATATAGCGATAAACAGTATAATGCATATTTGAACAAGATAAATAAAGAGATGACCGGAAACAATCCCTATATAAAAGCTCTTAATATTTTTGATATGTTTATACTCAATAACGGGTAAAAGTTAACCTATAAGTTAATTTTACCGCTTAAAACTCTCTTTAGCGAGGGTAGGGAAACCTGCCCCTCGCTTCTTTTTTTAAAAAAAGAAGCAAAAAACGCTTTCCGACCATTTTATTTCATGTCCTTTATTAGCGCACCAGCCTTTAATATAATTGTATTATGGCTATTTCATTGATCGACGCACTTGGAATTACGGAGGAAAAATCCAGGCCTTTTGCCATTCGCTTCGTAACCTTTGACGCATCCAGAAAAAAAGGAGGCCAGATCATTGACCTTAGCAACGCCGTACGGGTTGGGACTTCCCATAACCAAAAGGATAATGATACGATTACCGTTAAACAACTTAACAACTCGCATCATCCGCACACGGTTCATACTCATTTAATTCTGTCAGTTAATAATAATCAAATTTTTATTTAATGGATAAGGAGATAATTTTTAGTGATGATCTCTCAGCGGCCTATGTGAAGAGTATTTCTGCTATTGTTACTGATTCGGTACCGCGCTTCACTTCCGTTCCAATTAAAACTGATGATGATGGAAAGATCGCTAAATGGGACGCTAATAACGATTTTCCGCAAAAGGTAATTACCGATGTAAGAAAAGATCCTGAAATCGGCACGCTCTTAAATAAACAAGCACGCCTCCTTTATTCAGGCGGATTGATCTGGGGAAAAATAAAAGTGATGGAGGGTGGAAAAGAAATCATGACTCCGCTTGAAGATTCCAGTAACGCAGAAATAAAAGATTGGATGCGTAAATCCGCAATCAAAAGATACTTGATTGAGGCGGCAACGGACCTGTTTTGGTTTGGTAATATTTTTCCTGAAATCGTACTGCAGGCTGATAGAAAAAAAGTGGTTCAGCTTTGCGTTCAATCTGCTGAAGAATGCAGATGGGAGCGTCAGAACAGTAAAGGTATAGTAGAGAACTGTTACATCAATGCGAATTTTCCTGAAGGAGATGAAAAAACATCCCAGAAAGTTCCGGTAATAGATCCGTATTATGACGCTGCCGCTTTTTTACAAGCCTCAACAAAAGGATTCAATTATATCTACCCGCTTTCTTATCCTTCACCAGGTTCAACTTACTATCAGCTTGCAGACTGGAACAGTATTCGTGAAAGCGGATGGCTGGATGTATCCAGAGCTATTCCAAAATTCAAAAAGAATTTACTGGAGCGTCAGATGAATATTAAGTATCATGTTGAAATCAGTGATCAGTACTGGCCAATTAAATATCCTAACTGGCAATCTCTTTCAGTTGAGGAAAAGAATAAAATACGCGAAACAGAGCTTACAACTTTTGCCGGAATAATGTCAGGCGCCGAACGTGCAGGAAACAGCCTTATTACAGCTTTTAAAACGGATTTCGGATTCGGTAAGGAGTACAGCATGTGGAAGATTACTGTTATTGATGATAAAATCAAACAAGGGCAGTTTTTGGAAGAAGGCAAAGACGCATCTCTGTATAAAATGAGCGCTATTGGTTTACATCCTGCCCTTATTGGTACCATGCCTAATAACGGTATGGGCGGAGCTGGAAGCAATATCCGCGAAGCCTATAACCTTCACATGTTATCCATCAGGGCACACCAGGATATTATTCTTGAGCCACTGAACGATCTGATAAAATACTATAACGGTTGGGATGAAGAAGTGGAGTTCCGTTTCAGAAATAGTTTTATGAATACCCTGGATAAAGGAGAAGAAACAACACAAATAAAAGCTTAAGCCATGTTTTTCAAAGACACAGCAGATTTTAAAAAATATTTCAGCGTTAACTACTCATTTGAGTTTCCTGAACTTACTGTATGGCTTAACCATGTTGACAGGACTGTATTAAAAAAATATTTAGGCTCCGCATTCCTCGCTCAGCTTCAGGCGGCGTTTGATGCTGCCGCAACTGCAGCCGCGGTAGCAGCTCCGCTAACACAGGTTGTTGAGTTAATCCGCGTGTGTACCGCTCCGCTCACAATAGCGGAGTGGGTGCCATCCGGTCAGGTTCAAATGGATAACTCTGGAATTCGTATAGCTTCCTCTGAGCATTTTAAAACCGCTTTTCAGTGGCAGGTTAGAGATCTTGAAGCTTCACTCCGTCAGAATGGAACAAGCGGCCTGGAAGATCTACTGTCTTATCTGCATGATAATATTGCAAGCTACGCGACTTACTCCGGTTCTGACGAGTATAAGGAAAACAAATATCTGTTTGTTCCATCAGCAAAAGAGTTTACCAAACACTTTAGCCCGATGAATAACAGCCATGTTAACTTCTATAAAATGAAGTCAATCATCAGGAAAATAGAGGATTTTGACATCAAAGCTATTCTGCTTCCAAATTATTTTAATGACCTTAAAACAAAGCTCCAGAGTACCACCGCGCTATTGCCAGTTGATAAAACGATCATCGACATGATTAAGCCCGCTGTTATTAATTTAACAATTGCAAGAGCTATAGACGAGATGGCAGCGTCAATTGATAAAAATGGCTTCCTTGTTTTTGACAATACCGCCGGAAGAGAAACTACCGAAATGAAAAAGCAAGCAGGCGGAGACGCTCTTGTAAGGTTGAAACATAGTTGTACTGTTGACGGAACTCAATACCTGGACAACCTGAAAAAGTATCTTGAGGCTAACACGCTTCTATACACGATGTATGCGGCGGATCCATTATATACTCCTTTCGTGTCCAATAATTTTGATAATCAGGAAACAAATAACTTTTTCTATGGCGGATAAATTCAAAGAGATGTTTTCAGTAATAGGATGGGCAGGGTTTGCAATAACCCTACTTTGCATATTACTGTATTCAAAGTGTAATCCTGAACAGCCGCAACAAATTATCCTTAAGGAAACCAAACAGATTTATGACAGCAGCAAAAAAACACTTGAGGTAAGAACTTTGCCCGGAAGTGTTTCTGTTTTTACTGTTCCGGTACCGTCCAACATTGACACTCTTCAAATCTTGAAAAGTTATTTTTCTGTTCACACCTATTCTCAGCAGATACAAGACACCAGCATCCGCGCTTTTATTTTTGATAGCATCAGTGAGAATAAAATAATAGGACGTCGGTTCAGTTATCAATATCTCAAGCCAGTTCGTACAATTGAATCCTCAACTATCACTATCAATCCTTCCGGATTATTTATCGGAGGTTTTGCCGGTGGATCCAAAAACGGTTTTGGAATAGGCCCGGAAATACATTACCTGCATAAAAACAAAAACATATTTGGGCTGTCTTACGACATCCCTAACCGGTTTTATAAAGCGAGCATAACATTCAACATCCATGCAAGAGGTAACGGTAAGATTAAATAAAAAGCATGGCTCAGAAATTTTTGAGCTGTCTATTCCTGCCTCCTGGGAAGAGTTAACCCGCGAGCAGTTCCTTTATATTGCAAAATACTGGAGCGCCTGGCAAAATCTCCTGCAGCATGGCCATAGCTTAATTAAAGCAAGATGCGGTTTATTAATTGCTTTATCCGGTCTTAACACTTCCAAACAGCGAAAGCGTTTGTGTCGCGCGTTAAGCTTTGTTGACCTCTCAACAGATGTGAATATCCTGGATTGCACAAACTTTGTATTTGGAGAACTAAAACTTACCAAATGCTTAGTTCCTACAATACCTGTAGGAATATTTAAAAGGTATTACGGTCCCGCTGATAAATTAGCAGATCTGCAAATTGATGAATTCTCTTTCGCTTTACATTGCTATACTCAATACAGCAAAACAGGCAATGAAAATTTCCTATTGAAGTTAATGGCGGTTTTGTACCGGCCAAAAAACCCGAATTATAAAAAATCAGGGGAGCTCCGGTCTGAGTTTAATAACAAGCTGGTGGATCTTCATGAAAAAGTTTTATCCAAATGTCCTGATGAATACAAGCATGCAACGTATATTTTCTTTCGGGGGTGCATGGAGATGCTTGAAAAAAGGTATCCGGAAGTATTCACCAGAAGCAAAGAAACCCAACGCTCTGGCGGCAGTTTCATTGACGCTGTCATTTCAATGAGTGGAGGAAAGTTTGGACCATTCAGCGAAACAAAAAAAGAGAACATGCACGTTATTCTCAAGGAACTGCAGGAGTTAATAATCAAAAGTAAAAAGGAGCCAGACAAATGAAATTCTCAGAATACGAAACATATTTTTTAGAAGCTGCGAAAAGCAATAAGAAGATAAGCCATCTGGCTTCTCCCGATAAAAAAACATTCCGGCGGATTGATATTGAGGAAGTGATAACAGGCGCAAAGTCCTCAATGAAGGGTTTAAGCATGTTCCTTGAAGCTCCAGAAATCGGAACCAGAGACATGTTATCAGACAACCCGCGCAAGTTGTTTGAAGGAGCTTTTCTTATTCTGAATGAAGCTGCAAAAGGAAATTTTGACAGCGAGATGACTGTGCTTGATGAAACAATGGATGTTGCCGAACAAGTGGTGGCTAAGATGAAGAACGATCTGCTGAAGCATAAATTAAATGCTAATCATCCCTATAAAATAAAAGGGTTTGACCCTTCCAGTGTTAAGATGTTCAAAGTAGGCCCTGTATTTGGTAACTGGTATGGATGGCGCGTGTCATTCACTATTGATCAGACCTGGTCTAACCGGTTAACTCTAAACAATAATGATTGGTTTTTCGATACAAAAGCAACAATATGACAGACGACTTATTTATAACACAAACAGAAGACATTGATATTGAACTAACTGTTCTGCAACCTAGCGGAGCCGTGTTACCAATGGCTTCGGCAATTAGTATATATGTAATTGTTTACGACGGATACAAAAACGTATGGGATAAGTTTACCGCATACAACGCCGCCGGTGCATGGAAGCAATTGGATATCACAATGGCGAATTCCGGCATTTTAAAATTTAAAATACTTACAACCATTAGCAAAACAATGACTCCCGGAAGGTATTATTGCGAGGTTAGGGTTAGGTTTAATTCAACCGTGCACACTGATGATTTTTTACAAGATGTTGTAGAAACTGAACAGTACTTATTCTCAATACTGGAATCACAGATTAATAAAATAACTCCATTACCATAATGACAACGATTTCAAAAAGAGTAACATTAAGAAAAAGTGTTTCTGTTGTTCCGCAGTTTATTACGGCCACCGGTGGAGTAATTACCACCTCTGGTAATTATAAAATACACACGTTCACTGGTAGCGGAACCTTCACAGTGTTAACCATGCCTCCTGGAGCCACCCTTGAATATTTAATTATTGCAGGCGGTGGTGGAGGCGGTCAGGGTGGTAATTCAGGAAGTCCTGGTGGCGGAGGTGCAGGCGGGTTTCTGACTGGTAATCTGGTTCCTTCCATTCAGGCTTATACCGTAGTTATTGGTGCAGGCGGTTCCGCTGGCGGCAATTTAGGAGGAAGCCCGGCAACAAATGGCAGTAACTCTTCGATATTTGGATTAACCGCTGTCGGCGGTGGAATGGGAGGTGGCGCCAACCAAAATGGAGGTAATGGAGGATCTGGTGGAGGCGCAGGCGGATATACTTCTTCGAAAACAGGTGGTACAGCAACATCAGGACAAGGAAATGTTGGCGGTAATAATCAAGTTGGCACACCTTATAAAGGCGGTGGAGGAGGTGGTGCTGGAGCCATAGGAAACGCCGGATCAGCAGCAAGTAATCCTGGTTATGGTGGCGTTGGACTACAATTGTCAATTAGCGGTGTTAACACCTATTATGCTGGTGGCGGCGGAGCAGGATACGCAGGCTTTAGCGGAAACGCACATGGATTAGGAGGAAATGGTGGAGGAGGAAATGGTTATACTGGCAGTATCGCGGCACAAGCCGGAGGAGATAATCTTGGCGGCGGCGGCGGCGGCGGCGGTGGTTTTTCTCATAATCAACCTGGGGCTCCTGGCGGTAAAGGAATAGTTATAATTAGATACCAATATCAGTAATGGCATATTTCGCATATATTGATGAAAACAACATTGTTCAGCACGTCTCTGCCGTTGATAACATTGAGTTGTTAGACGCAAATGGTCAAGAGTCTGAACAGGTCGGAATTGAATTTTTAAGAAAGTTACATGGACCTGACGGAACATGGGTGCAAACAAGCTATACAGCTAGTATCAGAAAAAAATTCGCAGGCATTGGCGATACATGGGACTCTGGAAGAAATGCCTTTATTCCGCCTATGCCGGAAGAAGGTAACTGGACGCTTAATGAAGAAACCTGTTTATGGGAGGAAGTTATTTAATTAGTTATGGCAGATGTATTAAAAACTATAAAATTAAAGGAAGCGGTAGTTATTCCCGCTCCGGTTGCGGTACCTAACGCTCCAACAAATTTTACAGCCACGGCTGTTTCGCACGATCAAATAAATTTGGCATGGGACGCTCAGTCGCCAGTTACGACATTTCAAATTGAATTGTCTACAAGTCCACTGACAGGACCGTTTGTTGGAGGAATAAATGTTTCCGGGAATTTAACTTCATACGCGGCTACCGGACTAGCTCCAATCACCCTGTACTATTTTAGAATCAGAGCCGTAAATTATAGCGGAGCGTCAACAACATCATCCGCCCAGGCGACTACATTTGTTTACAGCCCTTAAAAATCGCTGTCCTTTATCAGCGCAAGCAGTTTCCCGATTTTTATTCTCATGAGTATAAACGGGAAACTCCTGAAAGACTTAATTCCTATAGCGAAAGTATTCGCATCTCTTGTGGTCGGTATTTTCGCCGCGCAAACAGTTCTTACCAATGCGGTTGAAAAAAAGATCGCTGAAGCTTTTCAGCTCCACATGCAACAATTCACGGAGCAAATGATAGGAATAAAAAGAGATCTCTCAGAACAGCTTGCTTCAGTTAAATCTCTCAAAACATACCAGGAAGAAGATAAGATTGACCGCGTCAACTCGCTGATCAAAGTCAATAACATTGAATTCTTCCTTAAATCCCGATTCCCTGAGTTTATTAAGCCAGAAGAAATTCAATTCAAATCTCCTCATTAATGAGCCAAAAACTTAAATATCTCGTTATACATTGCTCCGCTACTCCTGAAGGTAGAGAATATACTTCGGACGATATCCGCAAGATGCATTGTTCTCCTCCGCCATCTGGCAGAGGCTGGAAACAAGTTGGATACTCTGATATGATTCATCTTGATGGTAAGATTGAGAACCTTGTGCCTTATAACGGTGATGACATTGTTCAGCCCCGAGAAATCACAAACGGAGCTATCGGGCTTAACGGAGTTTCCAGACACGTAATGTATGTTGGAGGTGTTGACAAGAACATGAAGCCTAAAGACACGCGTACTACAGAGCAATGGGTTTCACTTCAGGATTATGTATTAACTACTATTAAATGCTATCCTGAAATAATTGTTCTGGGGCACAACCAGGTTGCTTCTAAAGCCTGCCCATCTTTTCATGTTCCTACATGGTTAAAAAGTATTGGTGTTAATGATAAAAACATTTTTAAAAAATAGATCATGAAGAAAAGAGCTAGTTTAATCGCGACCGTTGTCGGTATTACAGTAGCAGTTGCTAACGCATGGTTAACGATTGATTGGAAAGAATTTGATTTTGAAAAAGAGTGGCCAAAGCTTGCCTGTTCTGCTGTTATTGCAATAGGTGGAATTGTTTCAAAAGTAAACGTGCCAGAAAAATAAAATGCTGACGGTAGTACATTCTCCAACTAAGTATAATTTAAGTCGTAATCCTCACCATGTGGAGATTACAACCGATAATTATTTGGAGGCGGTTAACCTTGGATTAAAATCGAAAGGTGTATTCTACAATCTTTCAAACGCTGTAGTTAACGACACGCTAACAATTAACTGGGCTATTGGCGCCGTTACCCTTACTTTTAAAGCGGCTACCAATATTGCTCTTGATGAGATAAAGATTAAAACAGTAGGGCAAAGCAATGATGATTATTTATTTGAGTTAGCTGGTATATTAGCTACACATGCTACACTTAGTCCTCTTTATATTTTCAGCGCAAGCTATGGGCGCCTTTATCTGGAATCTGTTAATCCGGGCACCAGTTATATTTTAATTGGAAGTGCAACCACTGTAACAGGCGCATCTTTTCAGAATCTAGTTACCGGTACCAGTATTGTTATTAACAGGCCAAAAGCAGGGTATAAAATAAAACTTGAAATATACCAGGAGACGGCCGCCGATTCAAACACGTTCGAAAAAATTCACGAGTTTTTCAAAGAACCCGTTGACCTCACAATTAAATGCGACCTGTCTGAGTTTATAAATATTCATTTAAGCTACAGCCTCCCGTCATTTGGTACATGGTCACCTTTCTTTTGCTCTCAGTTAGCTAAAAAGTTTTATGCTAAAATATTTGAGTACTATGGAGAGCCTTCCGTTCAGCAAACAACCACAATTTCACCTTCCGGAATACTCCTGCCTGGTGGAGACGGATATACCACAATAAAGTATGACGTTTTAAAAGCAGGATTTTCAAAGGTTGATGCAAGGAACATTCCAGATTCACAGATTTCAACGTTCTATTATTTTTATCAATCTTTTCTTACTCGCCAACCACGGGAAAAAGTAATTAGCCGCCGGCAGGTTGAATATCTGTATTTTATTTTTCCAACCACCTTATCTGGTAACGCATGCATCAGGTATGCACTATATGACAAATACGGTAATGTAACAACCTCTAATCAGCACTTCACCTCTCCTTCCGTTAACGAAGGAACAGTTTGGGCGTTTCCTATAAATTATCCTGGTAGCGTTTCTGTAGCTTCCACCGTAGTTAAATTTTCAGTTTGCGTGCTTGACGTTGCAAATGGTAACGCTGTGATCAGTGAGTATTTTACGTACACGTTTGATGACGAGGAAAAAATGGATGAAAAGTTCATTTATTTTACAAATAGTGATGGAGGCCTCGATACCATGAGACTGTTTGGCGAGATGGAAAGTTCTGTTGATTTTGAAAGTGAAGTTGCAGAAAGAACCTGGACACTTACAGATGAAAAAACAGTTGGAGAACACGAGACGTTATTTATCAGCAAAACGAATATTCTTAAAGCTTACAGCGGATGGAAGACTTTAGAGGAAATAAAATATGCTGAAGAATTGTTTTTATCACGCAAAAAATATGTTTATGAAAGCTACACCGGACAGGTAGCCGAGATACCGATTATTATCACAAATAAAAAACTGGGACGACACAAAACCAACCAGAACTTGTTCGCGTTTGTTATAGAATACTACGAAGATTTATCCTCTGAATTAACAGAATACAGCTACCATCCAATTGCCTAGATTTTTTGACATAGAAGTAAACGGAAGTTTCATTGATCTTAGTGACGCATCAGTACGTTTAGAGAAGGTAAATCCGGCATTTATATCTGATTTGTACCAAGGAAACTACAGTTTTCCGTTCAACGCTCCAGCAACTGAAAAAAACCTGAAAACATTTGGTTTTGCGAATTACATAGACGTTTCAAACAGGGTTACTGATTACGACTGTTACGTTTATTTGTTTGGTATTCCTTATCAAAAAGCTAAGCTGAGAATTACCAAAGGAAAAAAAAGATCATTTTCAATAGTAGTGAGCGAAGGTATCAAAGCTTTAAAAAACGCAGATAAAAAACTATCCGAGATAGATCTGGGTGATGATATTATTCTCGGAACAACTCCAACAACCAAAGGAGGTGCCGTGTTTAATATTGCTTCAAATCAAAACTGGGCAAACTCCCCTATAACATTTGTGCCTTTTTACGCGCCTGGTTTTTATGATGGAAACAATTCTGATTTCAACGGTGTAGTTAACAGGCAGGATAGTGTTAATGGAGCGTTTTACACTAACACCATTACCAGTGGTAATAACGAATGCCTTGTTCCGTTTATTTATTTCTTCTGGCTATTAAACCGCATATTCGAACTGGAAGGACTTACTCCAGGAGGCTCGTTCTGGTCTAATCCTGAATATTCAAAACTATTATTATTTAATAATCTGGCACTCGACGCCGGTACCGAAGATAGCAATACGTTTGTTAAGCCGGCTTCACAATACACATATAACGCGTTCAGTGATATTTCTTTTCAACTCGGACCAGAAGGAACTTATGATAATTTGCAGGCATGGCAAGCTCCTCAGTATATCATAAAAAAAACAGGGTTATATCAGTTTGATTTCTTTCTGGACATAATCATGTATCAGGTACCAGGACAGACTAATTACGCTATTCAATTTGGCGTGCAATATGATAGCCAGGTGCCGGTGTCGGTTTGGTTTGACACTTCAACTCAGGTTTTCAGTAAAAACTTTTCTCTTACAATAAATGCGGGGCCCGGTGATGTCGGTAAATATGTTGTGCTTACTTATCTTAAAAACAATATTGCTGTAACCGTTCCTAATCCTTTGTTCGCTGTTAAAACAAGCAGCTATGTGTTAGTAACTGAGCTTTCCAGCACACCTATTAATACACATGCTGACAGGGTAATTTTGAAAAACCACATGCCGGATTGGACCGTTGGCGAATTTCTTAAGGAGGTGAAAAATCTTGGAGTGAACTTTGATTTTGATTTCATGAACGGTAAGGTAAATATGGATACGGTAAAAAATTTACTGGAAGATTCTACCGTTGAAGACTGGACAGGAAATGCGGCTCCAGATTATGAAATGTCGCTGGAAGAGAAAGGGAACGGCTTTACCGTTGAATATGAGTTTAATGATACTGAAACAATTGTAAAAAAGGATGAGTCCAGATTTATAGGCGAGTACATTACAAGATCTGATTTTCCAAGCCCTACCTCAAAATATCAGCAGGCAATCGCGAAAGACACCAATACAATTTACCAGGTTACTGATTCAGGCGCTCAGGTGTGGACATCTCAAGGGTTTAATTACTCGCCGCACATCATTGGCAGAGGGACCTCAGGACATAAATGCAAGCTGGCTCCAATGATGATGGCAAATGCTAACCTCACTGGAGGAACAGCTGATCAGAACAGTGCTTTGTTGCCATATATGCCAGGGAAAGGCTCTTCACCAATGTTTGGAATTGGCCTAAACAACAACTTCTTCAGGTTGGTATTTCTCCGTGGAGAAAACCAAATCGGGCCGGTACCGGTGCAAAAAGGCGGTGTTTATTTATACGCATCCACAGGAATTTATGGAATAAATAAAAACATCGTAGGTAATTATTCGTTTAGGCTTGACAACACCACGGGTATTCTGAGAAGAAACATTGATAAATTATATACCGCTATTAATGAAGGCGCTTTGGTTGAGAAGGAATTGTTTCTGGATGCGAAACAAGTACTTACAGTTAAAGCTTCGTCGAAAAGGATGATTGATTACAATCTTTACTTTATTAAGAGCCTTTCAATCAGTATCCGCAATAAAATCTCAAAGGTTAAGGCAATATTGTTGAAACTTTAGTGTCCTTTATCACCTCCCCCTCCCCCTCTATTTTTAATACATGAACAATGGGCTTTATTACGAATTGGAGAGGATACAGTTATGCGAAGATTGGGCTAAATACACCGCTCAACGCCTTCAAAAATCCATTGCCAGATTCAAAATAGGAGCTTCAGGGAGTCTTAATTATTCGATTCTATATCAGCTAATGGGAATTAGCGGAGGAGATGTAGGAAGCATTAAGCACGAATTCAATTATTATGGAAAGTTTGTTGACATGGGTGTTGGTCGCGGAACCAAGATTGAATCAGTGATGGGTAATGCTGATATAATATCCCTGATTGGCGGAAAATCACGCCGCCCTAAAAGATGGTTGTCAAAAACGTATTATGCAGAAGTTGCTGAACTATCGTCACTCCTAAGCGCGAAATACGGCGACCAGTACACAAACATTATTAAAGAGCAAATAACAAAATCAGTATAATCATGTCAGGAAGAACCGAAACTGCAATAGTTGAAGTAATACTTAAAGGTCAGGCGGCAAGCGCCTCCCTGAAAGAAATTGAACGCTCAGCCGCAGCGTTAAGAGCACAGTTAAAACGATTACCTGTAGATTCTGAAGAGTTTGAAAAAAAGACAAAGGAATTACAAAATGTTAACGGGCGTTTGAACAGCATCCGCAACGAAATTAAGGGTACTGGCGGCATGTTCCAATGGCTATCCGGTGAAGTTAAACAGTTTGGAATTCTTGCTGCCGGATATCTTGGTTTTCAATGGCTGTCCAGCAGCGTTAAAAATATCATTTCTAGCAATGCAGAGCTTAGCGACAGCTTAGCGGATATCAGGAAAACAACCGGAATGACGGATGCAGAAGTGAAAAAATTAAATACTTCTCTTTCTCAAATTGACACAAGAACGCCAACCAAAGAATTGCGTCAGATTGCCATTGGAGCAGGTCAGTTAGGTATTGCGAAGGGTGACGTTTTAAATTTTACCACAGCGGTTGATAAAATGGTTGTATCTCTTGGTGATGAATTCACTGGAGGCGCATCGGAGGTTACCAAGGTAATGGGAGGCCTTCGAAATATTTTCTCTGATATTAAAACCAATAAGGTTGATCAGGATTTACTTCACATTGGCAATGCCATTAACGAGCTCGCAAGCGCCGGAGCTGCCACAGGACCTGTTGTTGCAGATTTTGCCAATCGTATCGGTGGCGTTGGTATCAGTTTAGGCTTGACGTCCGGACAGGTATTGGGAATGTCGGCCACTCTTCAGGAATTAAACGTTAGCACTGAAAGAGGCGGTACCGCTGTTGTCAAGATCCTCCAAAAAATGACTACCAATATTGACGACTTCGCAAAAGTTGCAGGAATGAAAAGCAAAGATTTTGCAGAGCTTGTTAACCGAGATATATACGGAGCGTTGATAAAAGTTGTAGAAGGAAGTAAGAAGAGCGGAGACAGCGCCACAGCCCTTGGAGCTATCCTTGATAAACTTGGTGTTGATGGCGCAGGAGCGTCTGAAGTAATATCGAAGCTCGGAGGAAATACCGATTTGCTCAAGAGTAAAGTTTTACTGGCTAATAGCGCACTTGGAAATACAAATTCCATCATGTCAGAGTTTCGTGCAAAGAATAGTACTCTTGGAGCGGAAATGGACCGTTTAAGCAAGGGTATGGCCAGTGCATTTACTAACTCAGCGGTTACCGATGGATTAAAATCAATTGTGGGGTGGATGGCAGATCTTTTTGATAAAACAAAATCTGTTAGCCAGGGAATGGAAGAAGAAAGAACACACGTTAACGCGCTTGTTCAGGAGTTGAAATCGTCCAACGTTACCCAGGAGAGAAGACTTGAAATATACGACGAGTTGGAGGCGATTAACCCATCCATTGTTGCAGGAATTGACCGTGAGAATATTAGTATTGAAAGGTTGACGCAGAATGTAATAAAATACAACCATGCTCAGATCGGGCGTATTGCAGTGCAGAAAAAACAGGAGGAAATTGATAAAGCCCAGGAGAAAGCCGCAGAAATGTTAACTACTTTAAGTGAACGGCAATCCAAAGCTTATGAAGCTTTAGGGAAAATTCAGGAAATGAATGGGATTGTTGGCACTAAGGCTAAAAAGATACTTGATGATGAGAACCTATCTATAACAGAAAAAGTTAATCTGCTTGGTAAACTTGCAAGAGCTGAAGAATGGAAAAAAGCCAGTGATGGCAGTACTATACGTGATCAGGAATCGCTCCAGATTAAAAACATTTTAGCTACAACTAACGGCTTAAATCTTGCAGAGTTTAAATACAACGAACTATCGAAAGTATCCGCAATGCTGATGGATGAGAAAACTAAACTCATGAAGCAGCTTGGAATTGAAACAGAAGGCGCCGGTACTAAAATGGAAGATCTTACTAAGAAAACCGTGAAACAGTTAAACGATATGCTTGTGGAGCAAAAACTTTCCAGAGGTATTGCTTACTCCAAAGAAATGATTAAAGCAATCCATGATGAACTGGACAGAAGGAATAAGCAATCCGAGGACAAGCGAGGTTTATTTGACGCTGAAACAAACAGAAAAATATTAGATGCCCGTAAAAAGTTACTAGATGAACTTGCAGAGCTTGAGCGTAAAAACGCCGAGCATGGAATGAGTGATCGTGACAAGGAAGAAAAACATGTCATGGATAAGTACTATGCCATGCTTAAAAAAGTGGAGGGGAACGCAAAACAGGAAATGATCATTCGCACCGCAATGATTAATGACCTGGATGATATTGATAAAAAATACTATGAAAAGGCGTTAAGAGAAAAGGAAAAATATCTTAAGGATAGAGAGCGGATACAAACTTCAGCAGAGGTTAATGAAATAAATGATACGATTGCAAAGTACGACGAACTAATTGCGCTTGCTCAGAAGTATGGTGAGGAGGCGGCAAGCCTCGAGCATGATAAGTGGATAAAAGTTGCCGAAATCAAGGAGAAATATAAAAACAAAGGGTCTTCCACTTCAACTAAGGCAGGAGAAAAAGATGAGCTACAGTTATTCCAGGAAGATTTAAATACTAAAATTTCCCTTTATCAAACTTATTATAGCACACTTGCAGATATTGTTTCAAGTTTTAATCAGATGCAAGAGGTTGAGCGGGATATGCGACTTTCCGCAATTGCTCAGAACCATACAGAGGAACTGGAAAGAGAAAAGCGATTACTAAACGCCAAATTAATTTCTCAGTCCGAATATGATAGACGAGTTGCCAGGCTGGAGGTTGATAAAGAGAAACAAGAAAGGAAGATACGAGCTGAAGCCGCAGAGAAACAAAAACAAACAGCACGATATAACACCATTCTACATGGTATTGAAGCAATAGCGCAAATTTGGGCTAAACATGCGGCTAATCCAATTATCGCAGGTTCATTGAGCGCTTTAGCAGCCGGCGGAACATTTGCAAGGTTGATGATGATAAATTCAGAACCAGTACCTCAATACGCGACCGGTGGTTTTACGGAACCTTCAGGATATATCAATAAGGCTACTTTGTTTTCCAGCTCGTCTGGAGCTCCTTTTATTGCCGGAGAGGCCGGAGCGGAGTGGATTGCTCCTAATTGGATGTTAAGAGATCCTGTGGTGGCAAATCAAATTCAGATGCTGGAGGCTATACGCGCAGGAAGAACTTATGCTAATGGCGGATATAATTCAACAGCTACAGGCTCAGGAGTAACACAGGGAAGTTCATCAAGTACCGCAAATAGCGAAGTACTATCTCAGCTCACAGGAGCGATTAACAGGCTTAATACAACTCTGGAAAACGGTATTGAAGCAGGAATTGTTTACGATGATTTCAAAAAGACCATGAGTGGAATCGAAAATGCCGCTAAGTTGTCTTCTATTTAATTGGCAGAGTAATAAATTCGCTGAGATCTTCAGCAGGTTTATTCATTAAGCTTTTTGCATATTTTGAAAATGCCTCCATTGTGGTATGACCAGTGTATTTCATTGCTTCATGCCATTTAGCTCCACGTTCCAGCATCTGGCTAACAGAGGTATGTCTGAAGCCGTAAATTGTGTGTTTTTTGCTTAGGCCAAATTCGTCCTTCACCTTTTTGAATCGCTTCTGAAAATAATTGTAGTAAACCATTTTTGTGCCCGGCTGACCGCTCATTGAAAAAATATAGAAATCACCAGGATATTTATGCAGTCCTCTGTCTTTTAAAATTGAATAGAACTTCTTAAGCATCGGTTTATTTACCCTGGTACCAGGTTTGTGAATATCAGCGGAGAGAGTTATTTTTTTTCCTGTAAAATCTATATCCCGAATCCTTAAATTTCTTGATTCCTCACACCTGACAAAGCCTATTCCAACAAACATACAATACAGGAGTAACTGCTGATCGTGCCGTTCCAGATATTCAAAAATCTTCTTAGCTTCTTCGTCCGTGTAAGCAACATGCGTTTCGCTGATTGTCTTTAATTTACTCGTTCCCTTCACTGGATTTTTGACCAGCAGATCTTCATAGTTATTGATGAAATAATTGAAAAATGACTTCAGAAAGCTCATGTGATTATTAACGGTCCTGTTCTCTAGTTCCGCACTTAAATACTTTTTAAAATCGTGGATATGATCTTTTGTTATATCGTGGATCTGAATATCTGCTAATCCCCTATCAGCTAAAAATCCAATAAAGTAAGTGAGCGTAGCCTTGATGTTTGCCATTGAAGTTTCCTTCAGTGTATTATTCTTGTCAGCCAGGTACATGTTAACGTACTTTTTTATAGATCTTTCTCCCTTGGTTGCAGGAACAAACTTTTTGCCCATTGATTGAATTATCTCATGACATAAGGCATTAATTTTCTGTAGGCGCTTTTCAGCATCCTTTTCTTTGTTTACAAAGCCGTATTCCCGCTTTCTGAGCCATGAAGAAGTAATTGGATTAAACTCGTAGTATTCAACATACCACCGCTTAGATACGTTCATTCCGAACGTTTTTAAGGTTACTGACTTGATCATCTGGTCTAGAATTTGATTTTGGTTCTCAACCACAAAATCTAAATTCTCCGTACCAAGTGCGCCAAAGTGCGCCAACCTATTTTTTACAGACCCCGCACTGGACGCGGGTTTTATGTCGGGGTGGCAAGATTCGAACTTGCGACCTCCTGCTCCCAAAGCAGGCGCGATAACCGGACTACGCTACACCCCGAACTTCTCAAAAATTGAGAGTGCAAATATACAATTTTTTTAATTCAACATATAGAAATTTTTGTTTTAGGTAAAAAAATAACAAAATATAATTTTTTAGTGATTAGTCCTTTTGCGCGCATGTTTAATCCATTCTCATAAATCCTGTCGGCTTTCAGTCTTTGAATACGTGATTTCGTAATTTTAGCGCATGAAAAACGTAATACTTTTACATGGCGCGCTTGGATCAATGGAAGATCTTAAGCCACTTGCCGCTGATTTACAGCATGCAGGTTACCATACCTGTTCTTTTTCCTTTTCAGGACATGGCAATGCGCCATTTAATGCAGATTTTGGGATCGAACAATTTACCATTGAACTGGAAAATTTTATTTTAAAAAATAATATACACAACGCAACTGTTTTTGGTTATAGTATGGGAGGATTTGTGGCCCTTAATCTTGCCAAAAAAAATCCGGATTTAATAAAGAAAATAATCACGCTGGGCACCAAATTTAACTGGAGCAAGGAAGTAGTTGAAAAGGAAACCAGAATTTTAAATGCTGAAACCATGCAACAGAAAGCACCTGCTTTTGCCGAAATGCTGAAACAAAAACATGGTATACATTGGGAAAACATACTTACAAGAACAGCAGATATGATGAGGGATATTGAACAAAAAAAATACCTGCTACATAACTCTTTGCAAAACATTAAAACTGAAGTTTTAATTGGTTTGGGTGACAGGGACAGAATGGTAAGCTATGAAGAAACTGCAGCCGTTTATAAAAGCTTACCTAATGCTGGCATGTATATGCTTGCACATGCGTCACACGGACTGGAAACAGTAAATACCAAAACACTCAGTAATTTAATAACGGCATTCTTAAACCAATAATACTTATCGTAATATCAATAAGCGGTTAGCATCCAGTTTAATAAAAATAAACAGCAGGATAGTAAAGGACCAGAGAGATGATCCTCCGTAGCTAAAGAAAGGCAAAGGAATTCCTATCACCGGCATTAAACCTATTGTCATGCCTATGTTTACGGCAACGTGAAAAAACAAAATTGCAGAAACCCCATAGCCATAGATACGGCTAAAATCAGAACGCTGTCGTTCGGCAAGAAAAATTACACGCAAGATTAAAAACAGCTCAAGAAAAATAACGATTGTACTTCCAACAAATCCCCACTCTTCTCCTACTGTACAAAAAATAAAATCAGTATCCTGCTCCGGTACAAAATCGTATTTGGTTTGAGTGCCTTTAAGATAACCTTTACCTAAAAACCCTCCGCTGCCAATAGCAATTTTAGCCTGGTTAACATTGTAACCTTCCTTTTTCATATCCACTGTACCACGCCCTAATAATACATCAATACGAACTTTCTGATGCGGCTCCAGTTTATTGTACACGTATTTTGTACCCAGTACAACCCCCGCCGCGCTAACAAACACTAGAGCAACGAGAACAATATTTTTTTTGTTTCTTTTTACAAAGAAAAAAGAAGCCGCTGAAATTATTGCAAGTACTATCAGTAAAGTAGTTACTTGTGTTACAACCAGCGAGACAACAAAAAGTATTGTAGTAAGCAGACCAAAAATTAAAAAGTTTACTGAGAGGCCTTCTCTGTACAGTACAATAATAAAAGCAATAAGTACAATCGCAAGTCCGGTTTCGTCCTGTAATTGCTTAATAATTGCAAGAGGAATTATCATTATTATAAGAGCAATGGCGGTATTCTTGTAATTTTTAATCAGATCTTTTAACCGCAGTTTAAAACGCTGATTAATTATAATCTTACTGTTACTTAAGAATTTTGCCAGTGCAAGATTAGTAGCAAACTTCATAAATTCCGCGGGCTGTATTCCAATATCACCAAACCTGAACCAGGACTTACTTCCTTTCACTTCTCTTCCCAGAAAAATCACAAGAATATTTGCGATAAGGAAAAAAATATAAAAGCCGTAAGAGAATGCGGTATAAAAATTAGCATCTATAAGGAGAATGCTGAATGCCAGAATAGCTGCGCCTCCAATCCATATCAACTGCTTACCATATTTTTGAGAAGTATCAAGAATGTTCTGATGATCTTCGTTATATACCGCAGCATAGATGTTTAGCCAACCCATCAGCACCAACAAAGCATAGGTAAGGATAGTTATTTTATCCGCTCCTGAAAAAATATTTGACTCGTTTCGCCTCATTATAAATTCTTATCGCCGATGGCAGCTTTATTTTTGACAAGATTTGCCTCTAACATCCGTTTTTCAATTTCCGGTCGGTCGGTTTTACCTTTCAGATATTTCTCAATCATTAGAGTCACAATCGGTGCGCTCCATACACCGCCAAAACCGGCATTCTCAACAATACACGCAATAGCAATTTTTGGATTTTCTTTAGGAGCAAAAGCAAGGAACACTGCGTGATCTTTACCATGCGGATTTTGCGCAGTACCTGTTTTGCCGCACACAACAATATCTTTTAACCGGCTTGCGTAAGCTGTTCCGCCAGGTTCCATTGCTTTCTGCATTCCTTCAATTACATTGTCATACGCCTCTTGTTTTTGCACACCCACATAATGTTTCTCTGTATATTTTTTGTCAAGTTTTCTCTCTATTCCAACTCCCTTTACACAATGTGGTGTATAAAAGAATCCCCTGTTAGCAATTGCTGCAACAACATTTGCCATTTGCAGGGGCACAAGTGTTAACTCAGCCTGCCCAATACCCAAAGAAACAATTGTATTACTTCTCCAGCCGTTTTTACCAAACACTTTATTATAATACTCAACGGAAGGAACGTTACCGGGTTTATCATAAGGAAGGTCAGTTCCCAGCCTTGTGCCCGGACCAAAAGTCATTACCATATTTCGCCAGTGATTGTAACCATCAATAAAATTAGGGTACTTGCGCTGATCAACAATTTCCCTGAAAACGTAACTATAATACGAGTTGCAGGAAACAGCAACAGAACCAACAAGATCTTTACCGCCGCCGTGAGGGTGACACTTTGGTTTTCCGCCCATTGGCGGATATCCTCCTATACAGGGATAAACAGTAGATCTTGAAATTAGTCCGTCGTTTTGGGCAATAAGCGCGTCAATGAGTTTAAAGATAGAACCCGGAGGATACATAGCTGTTAGAGCGCGGTTAAACAATGGCAAACCTGCAGTATCGTAATACAGCTTTGTGAAATTTCTGGCGCGCTCCTTTCCTCCCACGAGTAAATTTGGATCGTAAGTGGGGCTTGAAACAAGGCAAAGTATTTCTCCGGTACCGGGCTCAATAGCAACAACAGCTCCTTTTTTACCATTCATTAATTTTTCTCCGTACTCCTGAAGGTTCATGTCGATAGAACAATACAAAGGCTTTCCGGGAATAGCCAGTGTATCATATTTTCCCTCCATGTATCTTCCAATTACTTTATTATGAACATCGGTTATTGCCATTTGAACACCTTTTACACCGCGTAACTCTTCTTCATAACTTTTTTCAATTCCTGTAACCCCAATGTAATCGCCTTCACGGTAGTAAGAATCTTTTTCGGCTTTTTCTTTGGAAACCTCCCCAACGTATCCCAGAAGGTGCGCAGCAATTGGACGAGGGTACTTCCTAACGGTTCGCTTCTGTACGAAAAAACCTTTGAAACGATATAATTTTTCCTGTAATGCCGCGTAAGTTGCCGCGGACATTTGTTTTTCAAAAATACTTTCTTTACGGGGAGAATTAGGTGCCTGACACGCTTTTTTATAGCGCTTAAGGTATTCTTGTTTGTTGATCTGCAGAACTTCGCAAAGTGCCGCTGTATCACAGCCTTTTGTTTCACGCGGAATGATCATAAGATCATAGGAAGGATCGTTCTGAACCAGAAGCTTTCCATTACGGTCATAAATAAATCCACGCACAGGATATTCAGTTTGACGGCGCAGCGCGTTCTGATCGGCCAGCAATTTATATTTTTCATCAATAATCTGGATGTAAAATAACCTCGCGATATAAACGATTATAACCAAACAGAAGAACCCGCCGATGATAAACTTCCTGTCTGTTAGTTGCACATTCCCACTCATGATCTCCTCCGCTTATAATAAAACAAAAACTGCAACATGTAAATCAGTCCGAATGTTCCAATACTGCTTATTATAGCCCTGAACAGGGTTCTGAAAAATTCTGAAAAGCGAAACACCTCCAGGAAGAAAAAGAAAAAATGATGAATTAAAACAAGCGTGCCCGCGTAACTTAAGAACCAGGCAAGGCCCATGTCCTCAACATTAGGCTGTACGCCCGGATCATATCCTTCACGCGGCGAAATAAACTTTAAAACGTAGTGCCTTGAAAAACCAAGCAAAGTGCATGCTGCGGCGTGCAAGCCTGATGAATCAAAAAAATAATCAATAATAACTCCAAGGAAAAACGAAACAAACAGCAACAGCATTTTAGGCGTTTCAAAGGGCAGTAAAATAACGGCAAGTATATAAGGCAACAAAATAATATAAGTGCCCAGGTGAATATTCTGGATGATAAGCACCTGCAGCAGTATCAAAATAATGAACCGTACAATATTTTTAATAATATCAGTCGTCAACTTGTTTTTGTGCGACTCTTTCCAGGGAGTCGCGTTCCTTTTTAAATTTATTTTTTATCACGTAAACATGATTCACTTTTTTAAGGTCTGCGCTAAGCTTTACTTTTACAGTATAAAAAGCGTCATTCTGTTTACGTTCATAACTCTCGATTGTGCCAACCATAATTCCCTGCGGAAATATTCCTGAAAGTTCACTTGTAAGCACTGTATCGCCGGCCTTTATTTTCGCGTGAGTAGGAATGTCGGTAAGCAGGCAATGCCTGTAGTCTTTTCCGTCCCAAACCAAAGGGCCATAGCTTCTGTCTTTTTTCAACTGGCAATTTACTTTTACATCTTTATGCAATATGCTCATTACACTTGCAAAGTTTTCAGAAACATCGGTTACAATTCCTACAATTCCATTACTGGTCATTACACCCATATCACGGTCGATACCCACATCGGTACCCGCGTTCAGAGTAAGATAGTTTCTTCTTTTATCAACTGAAGAATTTACCACTTTTGCGCTCAGATACGTGTATTGCTGTTTGTAAACAGTATCCAACTTTTCATATTCAGTTAAAGGGATAACATTATAATTACTCTTTAAAAGGTTGCGTAAAATCGCATTCTCAGATGCGAGTATATCATTCTCCTGTTTTAATGAAAAATATTCTTTGGTATTAGCCGCCGCTGAATAAACATTGGCAACTACCCTGTTTGATGAATTTAAAATATGCGAACCCTGCAATCCGCGGTTTCTTACCATTAGAAGAACACAAACGCTTTGCAATAAAATAAACACAAAAACGAAGTTGTGTTTTATAATAAATGCAAGCAGGTTTCTCACGACGCAAAAGTTTTTTGAAATTAATAACGAAGCCGTCCGTTACCTTATAAAGCTACAGTACCAGCTGCGGGCTTACTTGATCAGGAACGGGAATTTATGAACATTTTTAAGTGCAATTCCTGTGCCTCTGGCAACTGCACGAAGCGGATCTTCGCACACATGCACCGGCAATTTTGTTTTCATTGAAATCCTTTTATCCAAACCACGCAATAACGATCCTCCGCCTGCCATGTAAATTCCCTTACGGTAAATATCGGCCGCAAGTTCAGGTGGGGTCATCTCCAGAGCATTAAGAATAGCTTCTTCAATTTTTGAAATCGATTTATCGAGACAGTGTGCTATTTCAACGTAACTAATGTAGACTTCTTTTGGTATACCGCTCATTAAATCACGACCCTGCACAGCAAAGTCTGCAGGAGGATTTTCGATCTCTGTCATAGCAGCACCCACTTCAATTTTTACGCGCTCTGCGCTTCGTTCACCAATTAAAATATTGTGCTGACGTCGCATATACTCTTCTATGTTCGCGTTAAAATCATCACCCGCAATACGAATGGATTTATCACAAACAATACCGCCAAGCGCAATAACAGCGATCTCAGAGGTACCACCGCCAATATCAATAATCATGTTACCCATTGGCTCTTCCACATCAATACCCATACCTATAGCAGCTGCCATTGGTTCATGTATCATGTAAACTTCTTTTGCGCCCGCGTGTTCCGCGCTGTCACGTACCGCACGCTTTTCAACTTCGGTGATACCACTTGGAATACAAATAACCATTCGCAAAGAAGGCTTAAAGAACCTGCTTCCCGGATTGATCATTTTAATCATTCCTTTTATCATTTCCTCAGCAGCCTGGAAATCCGCGATAACACCGTCTTTCAAAGGCCTGATGGTTTTAATATTCTCGTGAGTTTTACCATGCATCATCTGTGCATGTCTTCCAACGGCAATAACTTTTCCTGTAGTTCTGTCTACCGCAACAATGCTTGGTTCATCAACAACAACCTTGTCGTTATTGATGATAATTGTGTTTGCTGTACCTAAATCTATTGCGATGTCCTGGGTTAAAAAGTCGAATAATGCCATAAATGATGTTGGAAAATTTGAATACGTAAAGTTACGAACAAACGCCCGCAATTAGCATCAATACAGGGTTTTTTAACAAAAGATTTCAACACTAGTAGCCGAGTATTTTGAGCATACTCTTATAGCTTTGCTCCTTGGCGAATAAGCGTGTTGTTATTTCACCTTCTTCATCACGATCGATCAAAACATGTTTTGGCGCGGGAATCAAACAATGTTGAGTACCTCCATATCCACTTAAAGCTTCCTGGTAAGCACCTGTATGAAAAAATCCAATGTACAAAGGTTGCTTATCTGTTTTATCAATTTTTGGCAGAAAGACCTGATTGGTATGAGCCTCTGTGTTGTAATAATCCATACTGTCGCAGGTTAAGCCTCCAAGGTTAACAGGAACATATGGCTTGTCCCAATGATTTACTGCAAGTAAAATAAAACGCTGGTTAATTCCCCAAGTGTCGGGAAGTGTTGTAATGAACGAACTGTCGATCATGTACCATGTTTCGCGATCGTTCTGTTGTTTCTGATCAACTACTGAATATAGCGTTGCGCCGCTTTCTCCTACTGTAAAAGATCCGAATTCAGTAAAAATATCCGGCTCCGGTATGTCATTTTCGCTGCAGAATAATTTTATCTGAGCCACAATCTCCTCAATCATGTATTCATAATCGTATTCAAAACTCAGGGAAGTGCGTATTGGCATTCCTCCACCAATGTTTAATGAATCAAGAGTAGGACAAACAGAACGAAGCTCTTTATATATATTCAGACATTTGTTTAGTTCGGTCCAGTAATAAATTGTGTCCTTAATACCGGTATTAATAAAGAAGTGGAGAAGTTTGAGATCAAATTTTGGATTTGGTTCTATCTTCTCTTTATACAGCTTCATAATATCGCTGTTTCTGATACCAAGGCGCGAAGTGTAAAATGTAAAGGAAGGCTCTTCTTCGGTGCTGATACGTATTCCAAGATTTACTTTCTCTGCTTTCGCATACTTTTTATAGTAATCTATTTCCTCGAGGTGATCAAGAACCGGTATTACGTTAAAACCATCATTTATCAACTCTGTAATGTTCTGCTTGTAGTTGGTGCGTTTATACCCGTTACAAATAATATATGTATCTTTGGTGAGCGCTTTTTTTTGATATTGTTCTTTGATAATTTGTAAGTCAAATGCCGATGAAGTTTCTATATGAACTTCATTTTTAAGCACCTCATCAAGCACAAAACTAAAATGGGAGCTTTTTGTACAGTAACAATAAACGTATTTACCTTTATAATCAGCCTTTGCCATTGCAACATTAAACAAGCGTTTCGACTTTTGAATTTGCGATGATATTTTAGGTAAATAACTGATTCTTAACGGAGTACCATATTGTTTTATGATGTCCATTAAGGGGATATCATTAAAATACAGTTCATCGTCCTTTACATTAAATCCCTCCTGCGGGAAATTAAAAGTTTGATGAATGAGGGTTGAATAATCGTTATGCATTTTTTAATCCGTGTGACTTACAATGAAAATTTTTCATCAAAGTAAGTTAGTTAGTTTATACAAAATTAAGCGTAATAAATAGAATAGTATAATAAATAATTAAATTTCTATGCCAGCCACTTTATATTTTGGCTACAATAAAATATGAAAAATATGATTAAACCCATTAAAATAATTGAGGTAAAAAGCGAGATTGGCGCCGGTACCAGAGGGGCCAGTATGGGAGTGGACGCGATCAAAATTGCCGCCCTTGATTTTGGAAGCCCTTTCTTTAAAAGATATAAATCAGTAGAAGTACCCAGTGAAAACAATTTGCTCCTGGAACCTGTAGTTCACGATTATGCAAAAAGAATTAAAGGAATTTACAGTCTTAATGAAAGGTTAGCCAAGGAAATTCAAAAAACATTAAAGGCCGATCAGGTACCAATTGTACTGGCCGGCGATCATAGTTCAGCCTTGGGCACAATAAGTGGCATTAGAATGGCTTATCCGGATAAACGTCTCGGAGTAATATGGATTGATGCACATGCCGATTTGCACAGTCCCTACACCACCCCTAGCGGGAACATGCATGGAATGCCGCTTGCCTGTGTTTTAGGAGAAGATAATAAGGATAAGCAACAAAATAAACCCGATGACGAGACAATCGAATATTGGGAAAAACTTAAAAATCTGGGTGGGATAAGTCCTAAGATTCAGTATAGCGATCTTGTATTCATTGCCTTAAGGGATTATGAACCTCAGGAAGAGTACTTAATTAAAAAGAATAAAGTACGGATTTTCAATCTTCAGGAAATCAGAAAGAAAGCGGTTGAAAGAGTTGCAATCGAATCTTTAAATTACCTGGATCATTGTGATTTAATCTATGTAAGTTTTGATGTAGACAGCATGGATTCCCGCATTTCAAGCGGAACAGGTACGCCGGTTCCTAACGGAATTACCGAAAAAGAAGCCGGAAATCTTATTTATTACATCATGCGTAGTAAGAAAATTGTTTGTTTTGAAATGGTAGAAATTAATCCGACACTGGATAAAGAAAATTTAATGGCTGAAAATGCTTTTGAAATTCTTCAAAAAACTACCAATCAGCTGAGCAACGATTTTTAGTGAATGCCGGAAATATCCTTCATACAGGCTACTTTACACGATCTTCCAAAAATTGTTGAAACATACAATTCAACCATTCCTTCACGCCTTGTTACTGCCGATTTGCAGCCCGTTTCTGTTGCTGATAAGTTGCAATGGTTTAATGCCCATTCTAAAAATAAACGCCCTCTGTGGATTATTAAAAGTAATAGTGAATATGCGGGCTGGATGAGTTTCAATTCCTTTTATGGACGTCCTGCCTACGATGGTACTGTTGAAGTAAGCATCTATCTCGAAGAAAAATTCAGAGGAAAGGGTTTAGGAAAACTTTGTCTTGAAAAAGCCATTTCTTCCTGTGCAGAATTAAAAATCAAAAACCTTTTGGGATTTATTTTTGGACACAACGCGCCCAGTCTTAAACTGTTTGAAAGTTTCGGGTTCCAAAAATGGGCACACCTTCCTAAAGTAGCAGAAATGGATGGAATTGAAAGAGATCTGATAATTTTAGGTAAACGCATTCTTTAAACCCATCATTTTTTTATTAATGATATTAGTATGCATTTTTAAGCAATTGATGCTTGACGGATACTTAATAGATACCTAATGGATACTTAATAGATACTTGCCCAAAAGCTTACGTTTTTTAAAACCCCCTGTCATAATCAAGCACTTAATAAATTAACAGCTGGGCCTCAGGCTAATAGCTAAAGCGGTAAAGTCCTGTTTATAATTTCCAGAAAAACCGCTTGTAATAGCAATTCCGGCGGTTTCGAGAGCCTCAACCACCGTGCCCGTGGGCTTGACCGGCCCGTCGCTGAGCGTGCGGAAGAGTGAATTGATTTTGAAATAAATTAAATAGCGTCGTAATCAACCACAACCTTATCTGTCAAAGGATGCGATTGACAAGTTAACACAAAACCTTGTGCAACTTCTTCATCCGTCAAAGCAAAGTTAGCATCCATCTTAACCTCCCCCTCAATAATTTTAGCACGGCATGTGCAGCACACAGCTCCTTTACAACTGAAAGGCGCGTCAACACCAGCTTCTATTGCAGCATCAAGTATGCTTGGGCCACTAGTGTTTAAATCAAGTTCAGTTTCAATTCCGTATTGAATGATTGTGATTTTACTTTTAACGTTAGCGCCTGCCTCTGCTTTTTTATCCGATGTAGCTTCAATTACGGCACTGAAATATTCAATGTGAATTTTTTCTTTCGATACTTTATATTCCTCAAGAGTTTGTTTCACATTCTCCATCATCGGTCCAGGGCCACATATAAAATATTCATCGGCCTTTGGTCCACCAATAAAATCAATAAGCGCTTTGGCTTTTTCTTTTGTAATAATGCCTGTTTGTAAATCAGAAATTTTTTGGTTTGGTTGATCAAATACGTAAACTACACTCAGGTTTTTATTAGCAGCCGCAATACTATCAATATCTTTTTTAAAGATGGTGCATTCTTCATTTTTGTTCGCGTAAATCAAAGTAATTGTACTTTGTTTCTCGATATAAAGAATGCTTTTCAGAATACTCATCATTGGAGTAATTCCGCTACCACCGGCAAACAACACATAATTCTTTTTAGCTCCACCATTTAAGGAAGTATAAAAACCACCCATTGGGGTCATTACGTCAACAGTATCTCCAACCTTTAAAGTTTTATTAATGTATCCCGACACTTTTCCACCCGGAACTTCTTTAATAGCTACCCTTAATTCGTTTTCAGAATGCGGTGAGGTACAAAGACTGTAACTGCGCCTTAGTTCTTCGCCATTAATATTTAATTTTAATGTAATGTACTGACCTTGTTTGTACTGGTAGGCAATTTGTAAAGTAGGAGGAACATCAAATGCAACGGATACAGCATCCACCGTTTCTCTTCTTATATCTTTAACTTTTAAGGAATTGAATTTTGACATTTTTTTAAAATAGGATGCAAAAATAGCAATAAATACTAATTGCGGCAGCCAAAGCTCACCCCAATTATGGTTAACCCTCATTACCATATTTTGATAAAAAGCCCGTATCCACTATATTTGTATAAATTCAACATCCTGATGGAAACTAAAAATTTTGAAGATATTTTTGAAAGCAAGCTCTCTAAAAATGAAATGATTGAGCCCAAAGACTGGATGCCCGAAAATTACCGCAAACATTTAATACGTCAGATATCGCAGCATGCGCATAGCGAAGTTATCGGCATGCAACCTGAAGGAAACTGGATTACCCGCGCCCCAAGCCTCCGCTCAAAGCTGGTTCTATTGGCTAAAGTTCAGGACGAAGGAGGTCATGGCCTTTATTTATATACTGCCGCTGAAAGCCTTGGCGTTAGCCGCGATGAAATGCTTGATGCACTTCATACAGGTAAAGCCAAATATTCATCCATTTTTAATTACCCAACTTTAACATGGGCCGATATCGGCGCAATTGGCTGGTTGGTTGACGGGGCGGCCATTATGAACCAGGTAATGCTGCAACGCACAAGCTACGGACCATACAGCCGCGCAATGATTCGTATTTGCAAGGAAGAAAGTTTCCACCAGAGACAAGGTTACGAGGTAATGACACGCATGGCTTTTGGAACTCCTGAACAGAAAGAAATGGCCCAGGATGCTCTTAACCGCTGGTGGTATCCAACCCTTATGATGTTTGGCCCACCTGACGCTGAAAGCCCTAACAGCGAAAATGCCATCAAGTGGCGCATTAAACGCGAAAGCAACGATCAGCTTCGTCAGCGATTTGTTAATCAAACAGTGGAACAGGCAGAATATCTTGGCTTAACCATTCCTGATAAAAACCTGAAATGGAATGAAGAGAAAAAAGGGTACGACTTTTCTCAGCCTAACTGGAACGAATTTAAAAATGTAATTAAAGGAAACGGCCCTTGTAACAGGGAGCGTTTGGAAGCCCGTAACAAGGCTCATAAAAATGGCGAATGGGTTCGTGAAGCTGCCGCGGCCTATGGCAAAAAACAAATGGAACAATTTATTGCAGCATAAAAGTTTTTAAGAAAGTATATTATGAGCGATTCTCAAGGCCCATTATGGGAAGTATTTGTACAGAAAAAAGCAGGACAACCTTTTGTTCACTGCGGTAATCTTCATGCATTTGATAAGGAAATGGCATTACAAAACGCACGTGATCTTTATACACGGCGGGGAGAAGGAATGGCGCTTTGGGTGGTTCCAACAGCCGCTATCGTGGCAAGCAGCCCTGAAGACCAGGGTTCATTTTTTGAACCAAGTAACGACAAAGTTTTCAGGCACCCTACCTTTTATCCGTTACCAGATGCAATTAAACATATGTAATTAAATCAAAAAGCCTCGCTAAAACGAGGCTTTTTGATTGAGAACGCTTAACTCACCCCTCAAATACTCAGAATGTTTGATTTGTAAAGAGTTTGTTCTAAAAAACAAGAGTAAGAATATGCCGAAAACAATCAGGTGTGACAGAAAATCCGGTAGATTTTGGAGTAGTGATACTGGCCATCTATTGAGCCGGTTGGACGAGAATTAATTTTTCTGTGCGTGCGGCTGGTTGGCCCGTCGCTGAGCGCGTGGAAGGATGAATTTATTTTTCGTTAGAAAGTCAGCAAAGGCGCTTGCGTTTAAAATTTTTGACAGGCTTGAAGTTATTAATGGTCAAAATTTTTTTACTTTGCTTAACTTTCAAGAAAAATCAAGAGCGCAAGGAAGATCGACGGGCCTTGATTTTTGTTTACTTTTCATCTAAGGAAAAGTAAAAGAGAAAATAAAGACTTTTGAGGTTTGACTAATTATCTCATTAGAGTTACATGTCCCGTAAATTCTCTCGATCGTCCCTGCGAATCCAGCGCTAAAATTACGTAAGCGTAAACATCTCCCTTACATGGCTGGCCTTTAAAAGTTCCATCCCAGCCTTTACCAAATTCATTTGTATAGAATAACTCTTCTCCCCATCGGTCAAAAATGCGGATTGAATATTTCACCAGTCCGTAACCTTTTGGCATAAACACATCATTTACCGCATCGTCATTTGGTGTAAAAGCATTTGGAACATAAAAATTAAAATCCTGACCAACTTCTATTGCTTTTGTAACGGTATCCTTGCAGCCCCATTTATTAGTTGCAATCAAAGTAACGGCAAAACCTCCCGGTTGATTAAAAATATAAGTAGGATTCTGTTGAGTAGTGGTAAATCCTCCATTCTGAACAAAGTACCAATGCCACTGATTAATTGATGGACCAACGGAAGCATCGGAAAACAACACATCTTCCTGCTCTATAGGACTCGCCGGACCAAAATTAAAATCAGCTAACGGTTTCGGGTAGGCATTCACTTCAAAGGTTCCAGTGTTGCTGCAACCAAAATTATCAGTAAAGTTCGCAGTTAATATATACCTGCCATCCTGGTTAAAACAAGCGTTGTATGTTAATCCCGGCATATTACCACTATTATTACTACTCCATAATGCGTTAACAATCGATCCTGAGCTTGCGGTTAAACTGAATGTTGAACAGAAAGGAACACACATATTATTATTGGAAGAAATAAGATTTGCAGTTGGTAAAGGTCGAACTTCAAGATAAGTGGTAGCAAATCCCGTGCAGCCCTTATCATCTATTACTGCCACTGTATATGTTCCAGTATAATTTGTTGTATTTGCCGAAGAGATAACCGGATTTTGTACCGCCGAAACAAAACTGTTCGGCCCCGACCAGCTGTATACCAAACCTCCGGAAGAAGAAAAACTTACAGGTTTATTTAAACAAACCGGGCCACTGTTAAACGCGCTGGCAACAGGAATTGGGTAAGCGCCTACTGACGCGGCAGTACTAAGAGTACAACCATTTGCCCCTGTAACCACCACTACATACTGCCCCACCTGTGAACTATTGGTAAGAGCAATTGTTGGAGATGCTAACGTGGAAGTAAATCCATTTGGTCCTGTCCAACTGTAACCTGATCCTCCCGAAGCACCGATACTGGCGGTTGAACCAATGCATCCGGTATAGCCTGAAACGGTAACTAATGGAAGAGGATTAACTGTAATGTTAACAGTTGTGCTTTGCGTACAACTGTTTGCATCTGTAACTGTAAGCATATAAACTCCGGCATTGTTTAATGATACCGGGTTTATTGTTGGATTCTGAATGGCAGTATTAAAGGCAGGGCCACTCCACTGATATTGTGTTCCGCCGCTTCCCTGTAAGTTAAGCGATGCTCCTTCACATAAAGGTGAATTACTGCTAATAGATGGCGTCGGCAGTGCGTTTACCACTACCGAAGTAGTTGCTTCCGCAGTACATGTTCCAATTGAAACAAGTAAAGAATATGTTCCGCTTGCCGAAGAACTACTGTTTGTTATAGAAGGATTCTGAGAATTAGATGAGAATGCATTTGGGCCACTCCATGTATACGAAGTTGCAGATGAGCCGTTTAATTGAACAGTTGCCCCGGCGCAATACGGTCCGGTATTTCCTGCTGAAACAGTGGGAGTAACAATGCTAACACTAATATTTGTAGTTGTTGAACAGGCATTTGCGGTAACTGTAAGATTATAAACTCCGGCGTTAGCAGTTGTTGTTCCAACTATGGTTGGATTTTGTTGTACAGAGGTAAATGAATTAGGACCATCCCATTGGTAAGTTCCGCCACCTCCACTTGTAAGATTAAGATTAAATCCAAGGCAAACCGGTGAGTTGCTGCCAATATTTACAACCGGATATAAATGCACAGTAACATCCGAAACAGCCGAGGCAGTGCAGCCATTAGCTGCTGTTCCGATTACAGTAAATGAAGATGTGGATGAAGGCGATGTGGTGGCTGTCCCAACGGCTGTTGAGTTTGCTCCCGACGACCATACATAGTTTGTTCCTCCACCGGCAGAAAGAGTAGCGATACTGCCTATACAAATTGAGGTGGAGTTAACGGTTATAAGTGGGGTCTGGTTTACAACAACTGATGTTGTAGCCATGGCTGTGCAGGTTCCCAGTGAAACCAGGAGTGTATACTCGCCTGTGGCAAGCGTTGTACTGTTTGCAATCGAAGGGTTTTGTACATTAGAAATAAATCCATTCGGTCCTGTCCACGTATATGAAACGGCTGCAGAACCATTTAGCTGAACTGTGTTACCGGAACAATACGGACCTGTATTTGCTGCATTGGCTGTAGGTGAAACAATCGACACACTAATGTTTGTTGAAGTTGAACAACCGCTTGTAGTAACCGTTAAATTATAAACGCCCGCGTGAACTGTTGATGCGCCCGCAACCGTTGGATTTTGAAGGACTGATGAAAAGGAATTTGGTCCCGTCCATTGATATGTTCCTCCTCCGCTACTGGTGAGGTTAAGGTTAAATCCTAAACATACCGGAGAATTACTGCCTATGTTAACTATAGGATTAGGAACTACAGAAACGTTGGCAACCGCGCTGGAGGTACATCCCGCAGAAGTTCCACTAACCGTATATGCTGTAGTAGAAGCCGGCGCCGCGGTTGCAGTATTAACTCCGGTGGAGTTGGCACCCGCTGACCAGGTATAAGTTGTTGCACCATTTGCAGTCAAATTAACACTTTGCCCGGCGCACATTGAAGGAGAGTTAACAGTAATTGTGGGGCCTGGATTTACAGTTACCTGCGCCTGATTGGTTGTAAGCGTGGCTCCGCAACCCGCCACTGTTGCCTGATAATAATACGTTCCGGCTGGTAAAGAACCAGGCACCAGCGTTCCGGTAGTTGCACCTGCAATATTTGTAAAAGGACCGGTTGACGATGTAGACGTTTGCCATTGAATATTTCCGGTATAGCTCGTTGAGCTTAATGTTGTGGTACCTCCTGCACAAAGTGTTGGTGGGCTGGCAGACACAATACCCACAACAGGTGGAACGGTGGTAACAAAAACAGTTACAGTATTGCTCGCGGTCCAGCAACCCAACTGCCCACCTTTAGCCACTACAGTGTAGGTAGTAGTTACAGCGGGAGATGCTATAGGGTTTGAACAGGTAATACAACTTAAACCTGTAGAAGGAGTCCATGAATAGGTTATCCCTGTTCCACCGCAACCATTTATTAAATTGGCAGTAAGTTGTGATGTTTGTGGAGGACAAATAGTGTTTGGTGAAGCGGTGACATTAAGCGTTGGTTGTATAAATGTACCCTGAGTGGTGAATGTGAAATTCCCTGTCCATCCGCTGGAAGTTGTGCTGGAATTATTTTTTTCTTTAGCTCTGAATTTGTAAACGGTTCCGGGACAAAGCTGCGAAATATTTATCGTCATTGTTGGATAGGTATAAGGAGTAGATGCTCCTGTTACAACACCCGACGTATAAGAAAACTGAGCTAAACCAGAATAAGGAGCACTATTGCACGCAATCTCTACCACAATTACATCCGGACAATGATAAACCGTTGATGATTGCCACTTTATAAGAAGCTGAGTGGCAGTTACTGTTGGAGTCCCTATCATGGTAGGCACCTGTAAGGGTGAACAGGCTTTTATGTCAGAATAGAATCCGTTAAAGATTAAAAGAAAAAATAGAGATAGACTTGAAAAGGCTTTAATAGGAAAATCGTTACGTTTGAAAAATAGTGTCATCGTTCTTTAAATTACAAAATCAATATTACAATACATTTGCCCAAAAGGCTAATTCCTTAGTCATTTCTGCAGTAAATTCACTCAATACCTTTAAGCTTTCACCCCGGATATGTTTTTTATCACATAATTAGCGGCTTATTCCGGTCTTTTCGGGCTTTTTTCTATATTTGATTCAGGTATAAATTTATTGCCATGCGTTTTTTCCTTCTACTGATAACATTTTCATTTTTATTGTGCTTACCCATGGTAGCGCAGCAAAAAAACAATTCAATTGGTTTTACTGAAAATAAAGGTCAGATCCTTGATCAGAATTATAGAGAAAATAATAACGTTCTCTTTTTATATTCAGGTGAAGGTGTAAAAATTCAGCTTCGAAAAAATGGTTACTCGTACGAAATTTTTTCGTCACAAAATTCACCACTTACAAAAACCAAAAAATTTCAAAATTCTACAGAGGATTTTCAGAAAGCTTCAATTGTGTGTAACAGAATAGATATTGATTTTTTTGCAATGAGCACTGCCTGTGAAGTAAAAGCAGAAGATCAAATAAATTCTTTTTACAATTATTCCTTTAATGGTAAGGAAACATTTCAAATCCGTTCGTATAAAAAAATCACTTACAAAAATGTATACCCACAAACAGACATAGAATTTTTATTATCGGAAAATGCAAATCAACCCTTAAAATACAACATAATCCTACGTAAAGGTGCCGACATCAATAAAGTAAAATTACTTTGTAAAGGCGCTTCATCCGTAACCTTACAGGACAACACAATTAATTTTCATACGACCCTCGGTAAAATTTCAGAGCAAATTCCATCCAGTTATTATATTGATTCCCCCTCTGAAAACAGGACAGTAGAATTTAATTTTGATGGTAATTTTATTTCTTTCGCCTCTGATTATGATCAATCAAAAACACTTGTAATCGATCCGTCTTCCAACATTATCTGGGGTACTTACTTTGGTGATACCTCACTGGACGTGGCCACAACAGTTGGAAACGATGCAACCGGAAATACTTATCTGGCAGGCTACACCATGAGCTCTGCAAATATTGCCACCAGCGGCGCATATCAAACAACGCTTGCGGGCATATATGATATTTTCCTCGCAAAATTTACACCTTCCGGTTCATTAACATGGTGTACCTACTTTGGAGGAACAGGCGTTGAGATTGCTTATGCCATGTATGTTGAACCCAATGGTTCTATTTATGTTGCAGGAGATGCTTCAAGCACCGTAAACATTGCAAGTACCGGCGCGCATCAAACAATTTACGGCGGAGGAATTGATGACGCGTTATTAATAAAATTCAATTCCAGCGGGCAACCGCAGTGGTCTACTTATTATGGCGGTGCCCAGCATGACATTGCTTATGCAATTACTGTTGATAACAACGGTAATCCGATAATTGGGGGACATACTGAGAGTGCGAACACGGGCAGCTGCATCGCAACTCCTTCTGCATACGCTACATCTTTTGCGTTTGGCTCCGACGCTTTTATTGCAAAATTCAACAGCAACGGCGTAAGACAGTGGGGAACCTATTACGGCGATAATGACTTTGAAGAATGCTGGGGTATTAATTGCGATGCGTCAGGTAATATTATTGCAACCGGTTTTTCAGGCAGTATATCTGGCCTATCTACTCCACCCTGTCATCAAAGTTTTGGCGCAGGAGGACAGGATGCATTTATCTCCAAATTCAATCCTTCAGGAACATCTTTAATATGGGGAACTTATTTTGGAGGAACAGGAGACGATCAGGGAAGCTCTGTTGATATTGACGCAGCGGGCACAATTTATATTGGCGGCAACACTATGAGTCCGGCGGGTATTGCCACCCCAGGAGCTTATCAAAGCTCACCCGGAAGTGTTGATGATGGTTTTATTACAGCGTTCTCCCCTTCAGGTGTTCAGTTATGGGGCACCTATTTTGGAGGTGGCGATACTGATTACATTAATGACCTGGAACTCGATTCAAATAATAATCTTGTTTTTTGCGGACAAACTCTGAGTTCAAATTCAATCAGCACAACAGGAGCTTACCAACCTCTGCTGCATACCGTAAACAGTTATGACGCTTTTTTTGGAAGAATTTCAACCACCGGAATTTTGAAATTAGCTTCTTATTACGGCGGGGATGCCAACGATAATGCAAAAAATTTGTCACTTGATAATTCAGGCGCGCTCTATCTTGCAGGAGAAACAACCAGCACTATAAACATCAGTACTCCTGGTTCTTTCAAGACAAGTTATGGAGGCGTATCAGATGGTTTTCTTGCTAAATTTTGCCTCGCTCCTGAGCCTCAACTTTCTCCTGCAGGCAATCCTACCATCTGCATGAATTCAGGATTTACTTTAACAGCAACCTCCGGGTATTCATTGTATTCATGGAACACCGGCGCCACTTCAAATCCCCTTGTCATTACCAATACATTCACCCCCGGAAATTATTATTACAACGTAATAGTTACAGATTCATATGGTTGTAATGGCCAATCAGATACTACAACGCTTACAGTTAATAATTGCGTAACTGGTTTGAGCGATTTTGAATTGGAAAGCATGATTAGTGTTTATCCTGTTCCGGCCGGCGATAAACTTTTTGTTAAAGTTCATGATACACAAAAACAGTTTACACGAATCAGAATCTTTTCTATTTTAGGGCAGGAAATTTATTCCGGAAATTTGACAGAACAACCTGTAAATCTTAATCACGTATTGCCGGGAGTATACATCCTGATGATAGACGGCGAGAAGAACAGCTTCGTTAAAAAAATTGTAAAGCAATAATTTCGACCACGCTTTCTATCCTTTTTCTCTAAAAAATACTATCTTAGCTGCGCCTGCAAACAGGCTGAATGCATATGACAACACAGGAAGCACTATTTAATTACACACTACGTTTAGGAGACAGCAGCATTATTCTCGCTCAGCGACTCAGCGAATGGACAAGCAAAGGTCCTTTCCTTGAAGAAGATCTTGCGCTTACCAATATTGCACTTGATATTTTTGGCCGTGGAAAAAGTTTACTGGAGTATGCCGGCCGTGTAGAAGGTAAAGGAAGAAATGAAGACGCACTCGCCTTTTTAAGAAGCGACAGGCAATACACCAACTATTTAATCTGCGAACAGGAAAATGGCGACTATGCTAAAACAATGGTTCGCCAGGCTTTGATCGATTGCTTTGACCTGATGGTTTACACAGGTTTAAGTAATTCAAAAGATGATACCTTGGCGGGTATTGCTGCCAAATCGGTAAAGGAAATTACATATCACAAACGTCATAGTTTTAGCTGGGTTGACAGATTCGGAAATGGCACAGAGGAAAGCAGGGAACGCGCGCAGAACGCACTAAACGATCTCTGGCGATTTACCGGCGAATTTTTTGAAGCAGATGAGACTGACGCGATGCTGATAAAAGAGGGAATTGCGGTTGATGTAAAACCTCTGCAAAGTAAATGGGAAAAAGAAATAAAAGCTTTGTTTGAAAAAGCCAACCTCAGCATTCCTGAAAACACATTTATGCAAACCGGCGGCAGAAAAGGAATACATACCGAGCATTTAGGTTATTTACTAGCGGAAATGCAGGCACTTCCAAGAATGTATCCTAACGCTAAATGGTAATTCAATAGTAAAATGTCACTGAAAGATAACTGGAAAAAATTATCGCCCTATTTTGTTGATGTCTGGCAATACATTGTAATTATTGTGGTAATGATAATTGCCGCGATTTTTATACTTTAGGGTCACCTTGCGGAAATTTTTATTTATAACCCTCTTTGCACTTATTACCATAACCGTATTGCCACAAAGCGGCAGCGACACCCTCACTATAAATAAAGTATCAAGACGCATTGATAAACTTTTAGAAACAAAGGTTGATTCTGCTTATTTTTTTATTAAACAAAATCTTGAAACAACTTACAGGAACAAATATGCATACGGGTATGCCAAATCAAACTTACAGTTAGCAAGATATTTTTCACTAAAAGGTTTAAATGATTCTGCACTTCACATTACTCCAATAGCTGTTAAGTTTGCCCGAATCAGCAAAGACACTTCTCTTATCATCAACAGTTATCTTTTTAATGCCCGCGCATTATCAACTGCATCGCGCAATAACAGCGCCCTGGAGCAATGCCTTCTTGCTCGGCGGTTTGCCGAAAACACGAAAAACCATAAACTTTTAATTAAAGTGCTGCATGACCTTGGTTTTGTTTACAGTAATACCGGGCTGCATGAACAGGCAGTTAATTATTATAAAAAAGCCCTGGCTCTTAGCAAAGTAAATAAAGACACTTTTAATATCGCAAACATTTCAGGACGCCTTGGTGGTGAATATAATTATTTAAGCATTTATGACTCTGCCTTATTTTATAATCAGGAAGGATTACGGCACTTTAAAATGATTAATCATAAACGCGGAATTGGCGTAACACTTGTAAACCTTGCCACAACTTATAACTCAACAAAGCAAATAGATAAGGCAATAGAAACAATAAAGCAAGCTATTATTATTAGAACAGAACTTGGCGACTCCTACGCGCTTACAATTTTAAAGAACAATCTTACCGAATGCTACATTGAGAAAGGAGACTATGCACTTGTCTTAAAAACAGCTAAAGAAGCGGAACAGCTTTGCTTACAGCAAAACGAACAGGATCTGATCAATCAAAATTATAACATGCAAGCCAGGATATATGCCAGACTTAAAAATTATGAATTGGCATACGAATACGCCAACCGAAACATTATTCTTAAAGATTCAATTTATCAGCGCACTAATTTAAAAGCCCTGAATGAATTGCAGGCGAAATATGAAAACGACAAAAAAGAAAAAGAAATTTCTTTACTTCAGCTGGAGAAAAAAAATTCAGACGAAAAGGCGGAGGCAGACAGGAAAAGAAGAAACCTCATTCTATTATCAGTAAGTATTATTACAGTATTGATTGGGATATTCGCTATTGTGCTTTTCAGGAAATTTCGTGAATCTACCCGCCAGAAGCAAACAATTGAAAAACAAAAGCATTTGGTAGATGAAAAAAACGAAGAAATCATTGACAGTATAAACTACGCGCTTACTATCCAAAAGGCTATTTTGCCCGCGCAAGAAGAAATGCAAAAAGGTGTGAAAGAAGCATTTGTTTTTTTTAAACCTAAGGACATAGTTAGCGGCGACTTTTACTGGCACACCCGCGTAAATAACTTTCTTTATTTTGTTATTGCAGATTGTACAGGTCATGGTGTTCCGGGAGCGTTCATGAGTTTAATGGGCATCTCCTATTTGAGCGAAATAATCAATGAAAAAAATATTTTTGATACGAACGAAATTTTAAATCTTTTACGTGAAAAAGTAATAGCAAATCTTAACAAATCTTCAGGAACAAAAGACAAACGTGATGGAATGGATATGGTAATCCTACGTATTGATTTAAACAATTTAACATTACAATTCTCCGGTGCCAATAACAGTATTTACACTTTGCAAAATAGCCGGTTTAATGAATTAAAAGGCGATAAAATGCCCGTAGGGCTTTATACGGAAGAACTTAAGCCATTTTCAGTTACCGAAATTCAATTGATGGAAAATGACAAGCTTTTTGCATTTACGGACGGCCTCCCTGATCAATTTGGAGGTCCAAAAGGAAAAAAGTTCATGTACAAACAGCTTGAAAACATAATTTGTGAAAATGCTGACTTGAAAATGCATAACTTATATGAAGTAATTTCTTCTCGCTTTGAAACCTGGAAAGGATTGAACGAACAGGTGGATGACGTTACAGTTTTTGGAATAAAAATTTAATGAAAGACGCATCACATATCTATAATTTGTTATCAGAAATTCCTGATCCGGAAATTCCTGTTATTTCTATTGTGGAATTAGGTGTTATAAGAGATTTGAAGATCGAAGGAAAGAACATCGAAGTTAAGATCACTCCCACTTATAGCGGCTGCCCGGCAATGAAACAAATGGAGGATGATATACTAAAAAAGTTGCAGGAAGCGGGCTTTGAAAAAATTACCATCAATACAATTTATAATCCGGCCTGGACAACAGACTGGCTGAGTTCAGAAGCAAAGGAGAAACTTCGGAAATACGGAATTGCGCCACCTGAAGAAAGCACCACTGACAAATCTTTTCTTACCGGCAAACCTAAAAGTGTTACCTGTCCAAGATGTGGCAGCAAGCAAACCGTTATGATCTCGCAATTCGGAAGCACAGCATGCAAAGCTTTATATCAGTGCAAAAATTGCCTTGAGGCTTTTGATTATTTCAAATGTATTTAACGGTTCAGGCAGTTCTACCCGGATTATCGCTTAAAAAGGCTTTCCAGCCTGTATATGATTTTTTACCGGAAGCAGCGGATTTATTCTGATAGTAATGACAAAGCGCCGCACCGAGCGCGTCAGTGGCATCGAGGTATTTTTGTTCGTTTTTAATCCCGAGTATATGCTGAAGCATTGCGGCTACCTGCTCCTTACTGGCGTTACCATTACCGGTAATACTCATTTTAATTTTTTTTGGAGAGTATTCTGTAATGGGAATATTTTTACTCAGTGCAGCGGCAATGGCCACTCCCTGAGCCCTTCCAAGCTTTAACATTGACTGAACATTTTTTCCAAAAAAAGGAGCTTCAATAGCAAGCTCGTCTGGCTTGTATTCATCAATGATTCCCACCGTTCTTTCGAAAATTTTCTTCAATCTCAACGCGTGATCGTCCAGTTTCTCCAGCTTAATCACACCTATACCCAAAGGCTTTAAAACATTATTTTGCACATGAATTATTCCGTACCCCATCACAATTGTACCAGGATCAATACCTAAAATAATTCTGTCGTTTTGTGCCATTTTAGCTGTAAATTTAGCCACATTTGATCAGGCATAAAAAAATACTTTCAATTCTTATCAAAATAGCCATAGGCCTTGCCAGCTTTTTAATCATTTATTTCCGCATTCGAAAAGATTTTACTCCCGAAAATATTATCCTGCTGAGTGATTCTGTTTTATCATTAACCGGAATAGTAAGCCTGCTTATTTGCCTGGTGTTAATTCCGGTTAACTGGGGACTTGAAAGCTACAAATGGAAACTGATAACAACACCCATCGAACCCGTTAGTTTTCGTACAGCGTCTTTATCTGTGTACAGCGGCATATGCCTTGGAAATCTTGCCCCCGGAAGAGCAACTGAATTTATAGCGAAAATTATTTTTTTTAAACCTGAGAACAGGCCTCAAATTACTATTCTTCATTTTGTTAATGGTATGTTTCAGCTTTCGGTAACTTACCTAGTTGGTTTTATAGCGCTTGCCTACCGCCTCAATTCATTTGGCGATGATTATGTTTGGGTGGCTTACACAGCAATTTCTTCGGCCGCTGTTGTTATTCTTATTTTTATTCTTTGCATTATTAAAATAGATTGGGTATTAAATTTCATTACACAAAGAATTTCCAAAAAAAAGGGAACAGGTAAACTTGAGTATCAATTTAATGCTTCGCTTCTTTTTCAGCTTTTTGGATTTTCTGTTTTAAGGTACGCTGTGTTTTTTATTCAGATGGCTTTATTGATTAATCTATTCGCGCAAACATTTAGTTTTACAATAGCGCTTGGAATAGCCCTTTATTTTTTGATTACCACTACAATACCAATGATAAGTTTCCTGGAAGCTGCAATAAGGGCCGCGGTGGCGCTAATTGTTTTTAAAGATAGTGGCATGTCAGGTGCCGCTTTGGCTCTTGCCTCAGTTACTGTTTGGATTGTTAACATTATTATTCCAAGCATTACAGGATATTTCATTTTACTGAAACAAAAGTTTGATTTTAAATTTTACGCTTCTAAAAAATGACAGTCGTATTTTTTATTTTATTTATCCTGCTTTCTATTTACGCGCTCACTTTAATCTGGCTGGCAAGCGGTTTTATTCGCACACCATTATTTCAAACTGAAACAGATAACGTTTTACCTATTACAATAATTATCTGCGCGCGTAACGAAGAAAAAAAAATTGGAAGGTGTTTAAAAACAATTGTACAGCAGGAATATGACATCTCAAAAATACAGATAATTGTTATTAATGACGCGAGTACCGACAGTACGGCCTTTCAGGCAGAAGCGGTTCTGAAGAACTCCAACGTAACTTATAAAATAATTACAAATCCACAGCAGAAAGGAAAAAAACAGAGCATTACTTACGCTATGCAATTTGCCGCAAACGAATTAATTATTTTAAGAGATGCAGATACTTTTACCTATTCCTTCACCTGGCTGCAAAGCATAGCTGAGTTTTATAAAAAGAATTCGCCGGATCTCATCATCGGGCCAGTGGCAATTGCTGATAATTCAGGGCCACTTTGGGCTTTACAGGCAATTGAGAATAATGTGCTTTCGGTTATGAATTGCGGAAGCGCTTTTTACAAAAAACCGTTTTTAGCCAATGGGGCCAATTTAATTTTCACAAAAACTATTTTTCAAAAAGTAAAAGGGTATCAAAATCACATACAAATTCCTTCAGGCGATGATGTTTTATTTCTTGAAGACGTAAAAAAAATCCCTGGCAGTTCAATACAATATTTAAAAAGTATAGAATCGATTGTGTACACCTATCCTTGTCTCAGTTTTAAATCGCTGATAAAACAAAAGGTAAGATGGGCCGGAAAATTTAAAGTAAATCACAATAAGTTTAACAATCTAATGGCCGTATTAATCCTGCTTATAAATCTGGGCTGGCTGTTAAGCCTTGTTTACGGTTTTTTAGTCCCGCAAAATGGCAAATTGAGCTTATTTTTCGTGGTTTTAAAGTTGTTAATTGACTTTTTGTTATTATTTTTAGCTTCACGTTTTCTAAAAAACAAGGGGCTTTTTTGGTATGCCCTGCCGGTTGGATGTATTTATCCTGTTTATGCCTGCACGGTTGCCATTGCTACTTTTTTTACAAAACCAAATTGGAAATAGTTTTTTGTGCTTTTTAGAAAGAAACCTATAGATTTTGAATCCGAATCGCTAAGCGCGCTAACATGGCGACGGTTTAAGCGTAACAAACTTTCGATGCTTGGCCTTTTTATCATTGTCCTCTCCTGCATTATTTCTGTTTTAGGATATCTTATTACCCCTGATAAAACACCTTACGCCAACGATCAGAAACCCGAGCTTCATATTAAATCCCCTGGATTCAGTTCGCGTTTTTTACTGGCCAAAAAAAATGAAGCCCCGCCAAAAAATAACTTTATAAAAACAATGTTGTTTGGGAAATACGATAACTATTCCGCTTACACCGTTCACATTTATCTTTTCAAAAACCAGTACATAGATGTAGAAGAATATACCGGCAACACTCCAAACAAAGGAACCAAAACCAGACTTAACATTGCAGATGTGGTTTACGCTGTTGACAGTAAATTTCCTATCCAGTACGATTCACTAAAGAGCACCCTTTCATTTTATCAAACCGGTGACGTTGTTAAAACAACCAAAACAATCGCTGAGCTTCGAAAAATGATTCAGGAAGAGTATATTGTTACAAAGAGTTATTTACTGGGAACTGATCTTCTTGGCCGGGATTTGCTTAGTCGCCTGCTTATTGGCACGCGCATTAGTTTAAGTGTTGGTTTGGTATCGGTTATCATTTCCATTTTCATTGGCATCCTTCTTGGCGCTATCGCAGGATATTACAGAGGCAGGACAGATAACGTAATCATGTGGTTAATTAATGTGGTATGGAGTATTCCAACATTATTGTTGGTTATTGCCATTACCCTTGTTTTAGGAAAAGGAATTATCCAGGTGTTTATAGCGGTTGGTTTAACCATGTGGGTTGATGTTGCGCGTATTGTCCGCGGACAGATCCTCAGTATTCGTGAAAAAGAATTTGTAGAAGCAGGCCGCGCGCTTGGATTTAAAAATATGCGGATTATTCTACGTCATATTTTACCAAACGTTATGGGGCCGGTGGTTGTAATGGCGGCCAGTAATTTTGCCACAGCTATTTTAACCGAAGCCGGATTAAGTTTCCTTGGAATTGGAGCGCAACCACCTGTACCATCATGGGGAGAAATGACCAACGCGCATCATGGTTATATTTTAATGGATAAAGCTTATCTCGCGTTTATTCCAGGAATTGCGATTATGATTCTTGTACTTTCCTTCATGCTTGTTGGTAACGGTTTGCGTGATGCACTTGATACCCGGTCTCTTGATGACAAGCCAATTGCGGGACAATAGTCTTCTACACTTAAAATAAGGAATTCAATAATTTCCTTTCTAACAATTCGTTTTTCACTACCTTTAATACTGGAATGTATTTTGTTTGGTTAATATAAAAGAGGTCAAAAATTGAATCACATTATGAAAAAAAGCTTAAATAAGTTTTTATTTTTACTGATAATAATCGCGTTATCGTATTCCTGCACAAAAAAGAAGACTACAGTTGAAACCAATGAAATAACAAACCCTTCAGTTCCAACTACCTCAAATGATTACAGGAATGCTTTTACCGGGGCATTTGCCGGAGTTAAAATTAAATGGACCAGTACATGGTTACCTACAAACCCCAGTTCATATAGTTACACAGAGGAGCCTCCTGTTAATTATACAATTACCGTAGCTAAGGTTGCGAACACCGATTCCTTAATTTTTGCACCGGAGTTTCATTACCAGGAATCCAGTTTCAGAGATACTATATTGATAAAACCGGATGGTACTTACCTGAATAATTTTGCGCCGTGGCACTACAGCAAAGTAACATTTAAGAATGACAGTCTTTCTATAAATACATATACCGGAACCGGCGCAATGGGTAATATCAGCTATGGCGCAAAATATTTATGTAAGAAGATAAACTGAAACTAGTAGAAGAATTAACCCAGCACGATTTCTCTTACAGCATTAACCCAACTGTCATTTGCATTAAGGCTTGGAACAAGAGTAACTTTTTCGCCGCCGTGTTGCTTGAAAATCTCGTTGTACTCTGTTCCGATCTCGTAAATAGTTTCGAGACAATCGGCCACAAAAGCCGGAGAGAATACTAAAAGTTTTTTAGCGCCTTTCTTTGCAAGCTCTTCAATAACTTTATCACTGTACGGTTTTAACCATTTGTCATCCAGGCGGCTTTGAAATGTTGAAGTGTATTTTCCCTCAGGGATATTCAAAGCTTTTACCAATTGCCTTGTAGTTTCAAAACAATTGGCCCTGTAACAATACTGATTATTTTTTGTGATTGAATTGCAACAGTCTCCCATATGGCAGGTATTTCCACCATAATGAGCCGACGCTTTTAATATTTGCCTCTCAGGCAATCCATGGTAACTGAACAAAATATGATCAAAAGAATTGAAATCATATTTTTTTCCTTCTTCTGCAAATGCCTGTATGAACTTTGGATGATCGTAAAATTTATTAATGATATTGATATCCGGAATTACTTCCCAACCCTTTAACTGACTAAAAACCTCTTCGGCTGTACTACCTGTGCTTGAAGAAGCATATTGCGGATACAATGGCAGAATATGAATTTTAGAAGGACGCTGCTGTCTTAGTTTTTCCAGAACATTTTTAATTGAAGGTTCCTGGTAACGCATTGCCAGTTCAACAATATAGTTGTCTCCTAATTGCTTTTGCAGTTTATTCTTCAGCTCAATACTGTTGGTTAAAAGCGGAGATCCTTCCTTAGTCCAGATATTGCTGTAAAGTTTAGCGGACTTTGAACTTCTAAAGGGAACAATAATGAAATTCACTAAAAAAAACCTTCCGACAGCGTTAATATCAATTACACGCTTATCATTCAAAAACTGAGTGAGGTATTTACGAACCTTTGAAGTTGTAGGCGCATCAGGAGTTCCGAGATTAATAAGTAGAATTGCTTCTTTCATTATTCGCCGGTGCTTATATCGCTTGTTGGCTGTGTGGAATTAACAGGTGTTTCTTCAGTGGAAACCTTTGTGGTATGCGCTGTAAACTTTTTCTGAAAAAGAATAATTGTAATAACTCCAACGCAAATAGACGCATCAGCAAAATTAAAAATGGGTCTGAAAAACTGAAACGGCTCACCTCCCCAGATAGGGAACCATGTAGGAAATGTACCATCAATGATAGGAAAATAAAACATATCCACTACGCATCCATACATTGTTGGCGCATAACCTGTGCCAGAAAAAGAAGCAATGCCGTCGTAAGGAATATACTCCTGCGTGTCGGCATTAAACACAGTTCCTTTATCAAAAATTAAACCATAAAAAGCGCTGTCAAGAATATTACCCATTGCACCTGCCAAAATAAGCGCAACAGAAAAAATAAATCCGATGTGTTCTTTCTTTTTTACAATATGCCTGATATACCATATACCCCAAATACAGGCGAGGATTCTGAAAACACTTAAGAGTAATTTACCGTGATCGCCGCCAAATTCAAATCCAAAAGCCATTCCCGGATTTTCCGTGAAATGGATGATGGCCCAATCGGCAGCTCTGCCAACCTCACCTAGCGGGTAATTTAGCTTGATATAAATTTTAATGAATTGATCGATTAACAGAACAGCGAAAACTGTTATGAGAGGAACTTTGTATTTATAAAGAATGTGTTTTAGCACAATAAAAAAAGCTTATCCGCAGTTGGCAAAGATAAGCTTTTTAATACTGAATTATATATAAATTAACTAAACGTTTTGATTGAGCTTAGCATCAATTCCAAGAGTAGCATGAGGAACTGAACGCAGACGTTCCTTAGGAATTAATTTGCCTGTAACACGGCATATACCATAAGTTTTGTTTTCAATTCGCACAAGTGCGTTTTTTAAATTGATGATGTATTTTTCCTGACGAGCTGCCAGTTGAGCTGTTTCTTCCTTGCTCATTACATCGCTTCCATCTTCAAGCAGTTTAAATGTTGGTGAAGTATCGTCAGTTCCATGATTATCTTCATTGCTTAAAGTTTGCTTTAACAAATCGTAATCTGCCTGTGCTTCTTTTAATTTTTCAAGTATTAGTTCCTTAAATTCGGCAAGTTCCTTATCGCTGTAACGTGTGCGGTTATCTTTTGTATTTAAAAAAGGTTTAGGAGCTCCTTCGCCGGATTTTTTAATTAACGGTTTTGAAATATCAATTTGCAAAGGGCGGTTTCTGATGTACGATTCCATGCTGCTGCCGCCAGATTTTCCTTCGCTCTTTTTTCTTCTGCCGCGTCCGCGTTTCTCAGGAATTTCATCATCATCATCATCAGGTTCCGGACTTCCGCCGCCATCAAGATCAACAATTCCTGCTTCGTCAAGATCGCCTTCTAATACATCTTCATCTTCTGTTTTTTCGTAATCATCCTTTACGTCAACATCTGAATCATCTTCTTCCTCTTCAGGAATATCTTCTTCTTCATCATCGCCTTTACGGGAGCCTTTCTTTTTTTCTTTAACTTTTTCAGTTTTTCCCTTCGATTTTTTTGCAATTGCCTCAATAGGTTTTCCTGCAGGCTTTATTGCTTTTTTAAGTTCGGCTGTTTTTGCAGCTGGTTTAGTACTTTTCAATTCTGCTTTAACTGGTTTTTTTGGAGTTGGTTTAGAAACTTTTTTAGGTGCAGCTTTTGCAACCTTTTTTGCAGCAGGCTTTGCGGCTTTTTTAGCCACAGGTTTTGCAGCCTTCTTAGGCGCAGACTTGCTTACTTTTTTAGCAGCAGGCTTCGCGGCTTTTTTGGCCGGTTTAGATGCAGGTTTGGCTTTTTTGTCCTTTTTTTTATCGTTCTTTTTAGCCATGATCTTTTCTTTAAATTAATTTAATTTTTCAATTGAAATAAGCGTTGTGATTAGTTCGTCAACCTCTATAGTGCTGGCATTGGGGGCCGACAAGTTTTGTACCAATTGCAAATCGCCTGTCAAAGTTTCAGAACAAATATAGTTCAAATTGTTCTTTATAGCAGTATCTAAATTAGCATTTTGCTGGATTTTCACCAAAATTTTGTCGGTTACCTCTAATCCCTTGTCTTTACGCATGTTCTGAATCCTGTTAACTACCTCCCTGGCCAGTCCTTCCTGCTTCAATTCCTCGGTTAAGGTAATATCCAGCGCCACAGTTAACGGGCCGTAATTAGCTACTTTCCAGCCAGGAATATCAACCGGAATAATCTCTACATCTTCAGTTTCCAAAACTATTTCGGTTCCGTTTACCACAACGGTATATTTACCTTCTTTCTCTATCCCCGAAATAATTTTTGGGCCATTTTCCTGCGCAAACGCCTGAACGGCTTTCATATTAGGGCCACATTTTTTACCAAGGGTTTTAAAATTAAGCTTGAGGTTTTTTACAATTTGTGTTTTGCTTTCATCTACAAACTCAATTTCCTTCACGTTTACCTCGGCAAGGATAAGATCTTTCACCGCTTCAATCTTCGACTGCATTTCCTTATCAAGAATAGGAATCTGTATTTTTTGCAATGGCTGGCGAACCCGTAGATTTTCTTTCTTACGGATTGACAGAATCATGGAAGATATCTTTTGCGCAAGCTCCATTCTTTGCTCAAGGTCTGTGTTGATTATCTTTTCTTCGGCTTTAGCAAGTTCGGTAAGATGAATAGATTCATATTTTAACGGTGTGTTGTTCTTTACAGCCTTTTCTTTTACAGGACCTGCCAGATTCTGATACACCCATTCCGCAAAGAATGGTGCAATAGGACTCATTAACTGCGCAACAACCAGTAAACATTCATGCAAGGTTTCGTAAGCAGCTTTTTTATCGTTGCTCATCTCTCCTTTCCAGAAACGGCGGCGGCTTAAACGCACATACCAGTTGCTTAAATGCTCGTCAACAAACTCTTCTATAGAACGGGCAGCACGATGCGGTTCGAAATTTTCGTAATGCTCAGTAACCTCTTTTATTAAACTATGCAGTTTTGAAAGAATCCAGCGGTCCAGCTCCTGGCGATCACTTACGGGAACAATGTTTTTTTCATCAATTACAAATCCATCAACATTTGCGTAGAGAGAATAGAATCCATAAGTGTTGTATAGTGTGCCAAACAACTGTCGCTGCACTTCAGAGATCCCTTCGATATCAAACTTTAAATTATCCCATGGCGCCGCGTTAGCTATCATGTACCAGCGCGTTGCATCGGCACCATATTTATCAAGCGTTGTAAACGGATCAACCGCGTTACCCAAACGCTTGCTCATTTTATTTCCGTTCTTATCAAGAACCAATCCGTTGGATACAACATTTTTGTAGGCAACCGAATCAAAATTCATGGTAGCGATGGCGTGCAGTGTAAAAAACCATCCACGGGTTTGATCAACTCCCTCAGCAATAAAATCAGCAGGAAAATATTTTCTTTCATCAATCAGTTCTTTATTCTCGAACGGATAATGCACCTGTGCGTAAGGCATTGCGCCGCTATCAAACCACACATCAATCAGATCAGGTTCGCGGAATAATTTCTTTCCGTTCTTTTCTAAAACAATATTATCAGCGTAGGGTTTATGAAGATCGAACTTATTGTAATTATCTGCCGAAAAATCTCCCGCCTTAAATCCTGCAAGAGGATTTTCCTTCATTGCACCTTTTACGATAGCGTTTTCAATTTCTTTTTGCAGCTGCTCTGCCGATCCAATACAGATTTGCTCTGTACGGTCTTTGCTTGTCCAGATTGGAATAGGAATTCCCCAGAAGCGCGAACGCGACAAATTCCAGTCGTTAAGATTCTCAAGCCAGTTGCCAAAACGGCCGGTACCAGTAGCTTCCGGTTTCCAGTTAATGGTTTTGTTAAGTTCAATCATACGGTCTTTCATAGCCGTTGATTTAATAAACCAGGAATCCAGTGGATAATACAACACCGGCTTATCTGTTCTCCAGCAATGCGGATAACTGTGCTCGTACGTTTCCTTCTTAAATAATTTACCTTCTTCCTGTAATTTTAAAACAATACGTTCATCAACGCTCAGGTAAACTTTAAGATTTTTTATTTTTCCGGTGTCTTCAAGAATTTTTTTCTGATGCTCAAACTCTGCCTTCTTTTCTTCGTCGGTTAAATACGCTTCTTTCACATACTCTTCGCCATAAAGAAAAACACCATCCTTTACTTCCGGTAAAAACTTACCGCGCTTATCAACAAGGGTTAACGCGCCAATATTATTTTGCTTTGCAACTCTAAAGTCATCAGCACCAAAGCTTGGGGCAATATGAACTATACCTGTACCATCGGTAGTGGTAACAAAATCTCCAACCACAACTTTAAAGGCATCGCCTTCAGGTGTTACAAACGGAAGGAGTTGTTCGTAAAAAATACCGGCAAGATCTGAGCCTTTAAACTCAGAGATGATTTTGTATGGAATAACTTTATCTCCAACCTTGTAAACAAACTCTGCTTCCGCACCTTGTGGATTTAAATATGCAGCCAAACGTTCTTTTGCAAGAATAACATTTATAGCTTCGCCTGTATACTGATTGAACGTGTTTACAAGAACATATTCAATATCTTTTCCAACCGCTAAGGCTGTATTCGAAGGAAGTGTCCATGGTGTAGTTGTCCATGCCAGAAAGAACAGCGTTGAATTGGAAGGTGGGAGTTGAGAGAAAACATCTTTTTTCAATTCTGAACCAAGAACCCTGAACATTACAGTTGCTGTTCTGTCCTTCACATCTCTGTAACATCCCGGCTGGTTTAATTCGTGAGAAGATAAACCCGTTCCAGCAGCAGGAGAGTAAGGCTGGATAGTATACCCCTTGTACAGCAATCCTTTGTTGTAAAGATTTTGCAGCAGCCACCAAACGCTTTCAATGTACTTGTTATCATAAGTGATGTAAGGGTCCTTCATGTTAACCCAGTAACCCATCTGAGCGGTCAACTCTTCCCACTTATCAGTATACTTCATCACCTCCTTGCGGCAGGCTTTGTTGTAATCTTCAACCGAAATATATTTAGGACTGTTTTTGTTTCCGATATCCTCTTTTGTAATTCCTAAACTCTTCTCTACCCCAAGTTCAATTGGCAAGCCGTGTGTATCCCAACCAGCCTTACGCTTAACCTGGTAACCCTGTAAAGTTTTAAAACGGCAAAAAATATCCTTGATAGCGCGCGCCATTACGTGGTGAATGCCGGGCATACCATTGGCGCTTGGAGGTCCTTCATAGAACACCCATGGGGTCTTGCCTTCGCGCGACGACACTGATTTGTCAAATGTCTTATTCTCTTCCCAAAGCTTGAGTATATCCTTGCTTATTTGAGGAAGGTTGAGTTGTTTGTATTCAGGGTACTTTTTCATGAAGAACTAATTCAATAAATAATAAGATCTGCCTTGTAAAAAAGGAGAGCGAATTTAATAAAAAATCGCCATTATTATAATGAAAATGAGGGTTTTTAAGTTAATTAAATCCTAAAAGAGTAGTTACAAGGTTATATTTTCTTTTTTACTTTTCCTTAGATGAAAAGTAAACAATCCGCCGCGGTGGAACAAGGCCATTGATCTTACTTTGCGCTGTTGATTTTTCGTCATTCTTTTTTCCTTGATGAAAAAAGAAGCAAAAAAATCAAGACTTCTGAAAAACAGCTTGAAATCTACAGACTATTTTCCCCGCAAACAAGGCGTGCGCCATTAATGCCTAAATTTAATAATTTGTTATACGCACGCTGGCGTTTGCTTAGCGCAAGGCCTTCGCTTAAAATAGCCTTTGATTTGCTACGCTGTTTTTCAAAGGTCCTTCCTAAGCGCCTTTGCTGACTTTCTAACGAAAAATCAATTCATTCCTGCGCACGCTCAGCGACGGCTGGCCAACGCGAGGACCTGTTTGAAGGGCTGAAGCAGTTTTAATAAAGTTACTGGCTGGATTTTACAAATCGTTTACGCTGTACGGATTGTGTTGCGTAAACCTCGATGTAGTAAATTCCATCTGAAAGGTCAGAAACATTTAACTGTATTTGGTTTTCAGGGTTAGTGTCGCAATTGAATTCAAGAATTTTTCTTCCCGTTAAATCAATTATAAAAGCTTTTGAAATAAATGCTCCGTTTGATTCTACAGTAAGCTGGCTTTGCGCCGGATTTGGAAACACCATAATGTTTGAAGTGCTGTTGTTTTCGGTAATTTCTGTTGGAACCGAAATTCCTACACTAAACACTTTACAGGCCGTGCAATTAGAAGAGTCTGTAGCGCAAACCGTATGAGAACCTGAGCATAATCCGGTTGCCGGAGAATAAGAAGTAATGGAAGCGCCATCCATAGTAAACGCCGGAGGATTATTCGTAAAGGTTGTGTTTCCGCCGGTCCAGCTAATATAAGCCTGTCCGTTACAGCAGGTGGCGCAGGTTGCGGCGGTGATTGAATTTGCAACAACTGTTAGAGGGGCGGATGCAAAATTGGGAAATTGCGCATAATTCTGTCCAACTATTATAGTTCCGCTGTAAATGGAAACGGTATAATCAGAAGCGCAGGCACACACATTGCTAATGGTGATTGCGTTGTTGGTAGAAGAACTAATTGTGGAATTAGGACATGAAGCGCTATTTGTTAACACCGCGGTGAAGGGGCCGGTTACGCTTGAGGTTGTAAATGTTATTGAACCATCGCATGCACCAAAACAGGTAGGCTGCTGAATGTTGGACTGGCTGAAGTTTTGCGCTGTTGCAGAACCAAAGAACAGAGTAAGGATAAGGAGTTGTAAAAATCTTGGCATAATTTTTTGCTTCTTACTAATTTATGATAAACTTATGGTTTTTGCAAGGACAGATTAAACCTTTTATCAAACAAAAAGTCTTAATAAAAAGAAGTGCCGCCCCAATTGCAACAAGTTGAGGATGACATGGTCAAATAAAGAAGAATTTAACATTGAACTAAAACAATAATTTTTAACTTTAATAAAAATAACAGCATGAAAAAATTACTACTTGCAGCAATTATAACATGTACTATTAATGGCATAGGCCAGGAAGATAAAACCTTAAGGCTTGGAGTTCAATGGGGATTTCATGGTAACCACACAGAACTAACCGGAGGGATGACGCAGGCCAACGCTCGCTTTCATCATGATAACTCTGGAGGAGGCGCTTTTGGAATTGTTGGCCGTTATGATTTTAATAACCGCTGGATGCTGATGTCGGGACTAAACTTTACCAGTTACGGCTTTGAGTTTGCCATTGCGGAGGATTATTCTCTTTTAAATAAGCATAGAAATTTTACCCGCGTTAAAAGTGAAACAGGATCGCTTGAAATACCTGTTATGATTTTCTATAAATTCAATCCGAATTGCAAAAACGTAAGATGGTTGATTGGCGCTGGTTTTGCCGAAAGCTTTATTGGAGCGCAAACCATTAACAAGAATGTTTCGCAGGTAGCGGACGCCAATACAATAAATTATATAAGCAGCACTACCAATGTAAATGGTGGAGGCTATTACATGCTGCGCTGGTCGGTTGCCCGCGAAAAGATGTTTAAGAAAGGTGGAATACTAAATGCTTCGTTGTTGTTTAATGTTGGATTTAATAAAATTGCCAATGCAACGGTAAACTATACAATTGACAACCAAAACTACAACCACGAGTTTAGCACCAATGGTAATTTTGTTGGTTTTCGTTTAGCGTATTACTTTAAACCTTTTCACAATCCGTGGAAGGCTGAGAAGAAAAATTAGAAATTACAGTATTGTATTTTGAAAACAAAAAAAGTCTGGTTTATGCCGGACTTTTTTTGTTTTGTTTATTTATGATATAAAGAAAAATAGAAAGAAAAAGCCCCTTGTGCCATAATGTCATATAGGAGTCATATATAACTCCTATAGGACTGGTATATAACTGGGGTAGGAAAGCTATAGAATATAGCAAGGTGTTTTATGGATTATGTGCGAACTTTGCAGTAGAGAAAAATTATATGGCGGAGGCTGAAAGGTGTTGATTGATTAAGGGGATTTTAGGATAATTAGTGAGACTTTAAAAATCTTTTTATTTTTTACTTTTCCTTGGATGAAAAGTAAACAAAAATCAAGGTATTTAGATTGAAATCCGTCGAGTTTTAGTGACAAGCCTTGCTAAGCTGTTTCGTACGGTTTTTCGCCGTTCTTTTTTCCTTGATGAAAAAAGAAGCAAAAAAATCAAGACTTCTGAAAAACAGCTTGAAATCTACAGACTATTTTACCCCGCAAACAAGGCGTGCGCCAGTGACGCCTAAATTTAATAATTTGTTTTACGCACGCTGACGTTTGCTTAGCGCAAGGCCTTCGCTTAAAATAGCCTTTGATTTTGCTACGCTGTGGCTTGTATGATTCATCCCGATTATCTGAAATTGAACCTAAAATGGTTTTTTCTTTTTTACTTTTCCTTAGATGAAAAGTAAACAAAAATCAAGGCCCGTCGATCTTGCTTAGCGCTCTTGATTTTTCTTGAAAGGCAAGCAAAGTAAAAAATTTTTGATCATTGATAATATCAAGCACGTCAAAAATTTTAAACGCAAGCGCCTTTGCTTACTTTCTTACGAAAAATCAATTCACTCCTGCGCACGCTCAGCGACGGGCCAGTCAAGCGCTCGATAGAAAAACTAATTCTTGCACTCTAATTTTCGGCGAAACGCCAAGCCAGCCGCACTGGAATCCATCGAATTTTCGGCACAGCCTGTATGCATAGTTACGGGCCGGTCAAGCGCACGTAAAAAGCACAGGAAAATTAAGTCTCGCTTAATCAAGCGTAAGAAACTATAGAATATAGCAAGGGATTAATGGTTTATGAAGGAACTTTGTATATGAAGTTTTGGACCTTAACGATTAATTTATAAAACAATTAAGTGGATAGATTAAGATGATTTTTGATGAAAAAAATAAAAGAATAACTTTGGAGGGTGGGAATGTTAAAAACCATCCTTTACGTCCGTTCTCCGGAGGTAGGAGGTGAAAAAATCACCCCCATAGACTAGTTATAAGCTATAGCGATCGACGTTGCTAGACCAGATATCTACATATATAAAACGACGTCGTAAGACCTCCGTCCTGTTGACAACTTACTTTTTGTGGTTAGTAATGTTATTGCTTTTATTTAACACTGACCCGACTCACTCAAATCATTCAGACTTTTTTGACATTCTTCTAATTGCCTTGACACATATGATGGCTCTCGTCGCTTCCTTAATCTTGTTGGTTTACGTTTTAAGGAATAACGGACGGACAAGAGTTGACTATTTATATGCAATCGCTGTAGTTGTTCTTATGACAATTTTGTTTGACCTATTAATCCCATTTTGACGAAAACGCTACAGCTTATAACACAATGTTGGCGTCCAGGCGGCTTTTGTGGTGGCCGTTCGGCGCGGGGACAAGTGGTCGCCTTATCAGGCGGACTTTTTTGCGCCTCACTAATTAAGTTTTATCTTCGTAACAACCTTTTGTGGGTGTAGATGCCCAGAGTGTTTCAATACTCCGCCCGGCGCCAACATTGGGAACGTTAGCACTCATAGCGGGGACGACTTCTTGAATGAATATCTGTAACCTTCAGACAATTTTACGTTATGACAAACATGAAAAAAATATTTATCCTGACAACATTTTGTTTGACATTAACAATTAATACTTTCGGACAAAAGCTTACGAAAAAAGAAGCCCAGCAGTTTTTTGATAAGACTCTCAATTACTTAAAAACAGGTGACACAACTTCTTTTGTTAACTTATGGTATCTTGATAACACCCAAAGACCATATAATGGCAAAGTTTTCACCAGGCAAAATGTCATTGAGGAATTTAACGGATTAAAAACGTTTTTGGACACTGCCTTGGTTAAAAATCTACCTTTTGACGAAATTGAAACCGAAAAAATGAGCAACGCTTTTTACAAAATAAAAGGTTGGTTTAAATACAATGACAAATATCTTAAAGGATATGGCTTTTTAGTTTATTTCATCAATAACAAGTGGGTCTTCTGTTACACAACAGAGACATCGGTATTGACAAGGGCATAATTAATTTGCTGACACGTATCAATACAACCCCATGTGTCCGCTACGAAGTGCTAACACAATGTTGGCAGCCAGGCGGCTTTTGTGGTGGTCGTTCGGCGCAGGTGGACAATAGGTCGCGAGGCGCGAATTATACCATCGCACAACCCGGCTCAAATTTCCACTGGAAATTTGCCCTGCCTCACTTAAAACCTTGTATCTTCGTAAAAACCTTTTGTTGGTGTAGACACAGGAGTGTTTCAATACTCCGCCCGTCGCCAACATTGGGAACGTTAGCTGCAACCAGCGTAAGGACATGACGACAAGAGCAATTTTCATTCTGACAATAGTTTTTATTTTCAATTCTTGCGGACCAAGGACTGGAATTTCAGAGACACAAGCAGACGTTAATTCTGTTTCAATGACTCCCGATCCAAACAATATACAATATGTGAATAACGTTATTAAAGTTGGAAAAAGAGAATTCCTAGAGAACTGCACAGACTGCCATTGCGGACCAAACTTTCGACTTGAAGACCCCACTTCTCCGTGTAAATTAGAGTATGCGTTTGACAACCTTCCAATTGACAGCCTTTCACATGTTATTGCGTTTGTAAAAAATAGTTCACAGACAAAAAAAGGTTTACGGACAAATCCTTTTCTGACTGACGAGAGAAAGGATGATAAATTTATTCATGAATTTGAAAAAACTCTACCTGACAGTTTAATAAAGACGGTTATAGAATATCTTTGGCTTGGTTACAGACGGACAAAATAATCCAGGACATCGCTGGCAGCAGCTAACACAATGTTGGCAGCCAGGCGGCTTTTGTGGTGGTCGTTCGGCGCGGGGACAAGTGGTCTGGCACGTGGTTGCTACCCTCGCGCAAACTGGCTCAAATTTCCACTGGAAATTTGCCCTGCCTCACTAATTAAGTTTATCTTCGTAAAAACCTTTTGTGGGTATAGACGCATGAGTGCTTCAAACTCCGCCCGGCGCCAACATTGGGAACGTTATAAGCAAATTGCGTGGACAGACATTCGCAGACAAAAATATCTTCACCATTGACAACATTGCTGACGTTGTTACTTTTGACTTCATGCGGACCGCGCTCCGGCGTTCATCATGACCAAGACAAAAATGTTGCGGGCAATAATCAAACCGACAATAAGCCGACACCAATTTGTGGCAATGCAATTATTGATGACCAAAATTATCAGTGGGCCCAAAGTAATCTTGTAAGCTCCCCCAAAATTAGGACTATTTGTTAGTAGAAAAAAATACTAATAAATTAACCTAATCAAAATGAAGAAAAAACGATTCAGTCCGGAGCAGATAGCTGCTATTTTAAAAGAGTTTGACA